>Ga0314855_100052_pt1 | contig 40392 bp, 62 predicted proteins | sample 2018CB1WmetaG_FD_203636 | JGI IMG/M metagenome (GOLD analysis project Ga0314855, IMG submission 203636) | Cryopeg brine viral communities from Beaufort Sea near Barrow, Alaska, United States - 2018 CB1W | ecosystem: Environmental > Aquatic > Marine > Coastal | place: USA: Alaska | collected... | reverse complement strand
TCAGCGTGCTCGGTGAGGGCTTCAGCCTCTTCCGGCGTGGTCTTCTCGGCCTTGGCGAGAAGCTGGTTGATCAGTTCGATCTTCTTTTCAGTTGCAGTTGACATGAGGTGGACTCCTTATGAGGTGGACTTGATATGATCAGCTTACATCATATTCAGGATTATGCAATACCTTGAAGAATAAGTTTCTGACGGATGAGGCGCTTGACCTTAGCCAGTGTGGGGCGACTGGGCACGAGACCCGACTTGTAGGCCTCGGCAGCCTGCTCCAGCTTGGCTTGCACGTCGTTGAACTTATAGCAGCTTACACAGCCTTGGAGGTGCTGTCCGGTGTGAGTCATGACTTCTTCCTTCCGTGATTGTGTGGGCAGGGCAAGGAGTTACCGTGGTCTTGACAGACACGCTGTCCGTCAGTGGATACCCACTCATTTTCCTTCTTGTCAAAGTAGACAACTGGCTTGTCAGTCATGGTCTTGCTCCTAGTGCTTAGGGGGGAGGCCATTGTGACCTCCCCGAGTGGGTTACTTGTTGAGAGCGACTAGCTCATTGAAGGCTGAGGTGATCTCTTGCGATGATCCCCAGCTTTGGCTGATGATAATGAAGAGACCCAGCTTGTACTGTTCGTTCTTCTCTGTGTTAGACACGATGTAGTAGCGACCGTCCATGGCGTTCTGCTCGATGGTGAAGTAACCGATGACGTCTGTGCTGTAGTTAGCGAAGTCAGTAGCGCTCTCGATGTCCCAGAACGCGATGCTGGAAATCTCTTCGGTGTTCATCTTGTAGATGTTCATGGCGTGCTCCTTGAAGTTGATGTGGACTTGCTTGATATAATCATCATATGGCATAGAACTTGAACATGCAAGCCCTTAGTCAAATAAGTTAGGGCCGACCCCGTAGGGCCGACCCGGTCAAGCTACTTGCGGAGGGCGAGTACTGCGTCAGCACCAGCCTGCGTCATGTAGAGGCCCTCTTCGCCGTCAGTCTCGAACAGACCCTTCTTGATGAGCGAGGAGAGAACTCCTCCGGCAGCCTTGGCACTGAGACCGAGGACACCAGCTGCTTCATCGGTGAAGACGTCGGTCCAGCTGGTGGAGTTAGCCTGGATGCCGTCGTCAAAGAAACCGAAGTAGCCTCCAGTGGCGAGTGCGTTGATGACTGTGGTCTCGTGTGCGGTGAAGTTGATGTCCATGATGTGCTCCTTGGTGAGTGAGTTTGACTTGATGTAATCATCGTATATCACTAATCTTGAAGTTACAAGCTTTTAGTCAAAGTTTATTCATTTTCTTTTCTGTCGTGATAACCCGCTGCAATGTTGAAGGCCACGATAGCCCCGAAGCAGGTCCCCGCCGAGAACACCAGCAGGAACCAGCCAAGGGTCACTAGGAAGCTCATTTCGCCTTCTCCAGTGTGACGGTAGCGATCCAGCGGTTGACTGTGCCGTTGATGGCGTAGACCGTAACCCTGCGACGGCGAAGGGTGATGATACCAGTGGCAACCATTCCAGTGAGTGTGGCCGAGATCTGCTTTCCGAGGTACTGGCCTTCGGTTGTCCACATGTCGTGTCCGTAGCTGCTGGTGTGGCAGGCGACCGTCTTAGAGTTGACGAGCTTGACTGCTTCGGCCTGCTGTGTGGTGAGGTTCTTGATGTCCATGTTGTGCTCCCTTGAAGTTGATATGATCATCCTACACTACTTGAGGAAGAGGCGCTACCCCCTTCCTCAACTAATGTTAGAAGTCTTCGTCTTCCTCGTCTTCAGCCGAGAAGATGTCGAACGAGTCGGTGATGTTGCCGTAGTTAGCGCCGTAGCGACCACCGTTGTTCAGGACAACCTTGGCTTCCTCGCCGTGCTCTTCGATGGCCTGCTGCACAGCTTCGAGGAGAGCGTAGAGCGTGATGCTCTCGTCGGCAACCTGCTCAGCTGAGTAGCCTGCATTGGAGTTGATGTTCAGAATAACGTTTGACATGATGAGTTCCTTAGTGGGTCAGTGGATTAGAAACGGGCTGCGAAGTCAGCTTCAACATCGTTGTCATCGTCACCGTTGATCAGCCATTCAGCAGCAGCTTCTTCGGTGATGCGAAGGTCTTCGGCTACGCGCTTGATGTATGCGGCTGAGTAGGTCATGATGTGCTCCTTGGTGAGTTTGACTTGATGTAATCATCATACGTCAACTTCTTCAGATGTGCAACTCCTGTTTTCAGGTTTATTTTCTGTAGAAATAGGAGTGCAATTCCTACTCAGATTATCGCAGAAAGTTTCTGTAGAAATAGGAGTAGGGCCACACTCACAGTTACGCAGATTATTTTCTACGAAAATCGGAGCGTAGCCCTACTCAGGTTTCTTGTGAAATTACTGCTGGAAATGGGAAGGAATGTGCAGGGGAAACGTCCCCTTGGTGACATAAGGCTTGGCAGTCGGATTGACACCACGACCGCTGATACGAACGTACTTACTGAACTCGCAGAAGACGTTCTGAATGTCCATCCAGCTGGCTGGTCTTCCGTTGCTTTCAGGCAGTGGTGGCAGCTCTTCCACCGGGAAGTTGCTGATAACATCGTGCGCCTCCGAAGGAGAGGCGTAGGGCTTGCCGATGAGGAACCCGACGCCCATCCTGCTCCCAGGGCCAGCGAGTACGAACGTGTTTTCTTGGTCTTCCTCGCCTTCGCAGTACCCCATATCCGTCGCGATCTGCATCGCCATGAATGGCCCTAGTCCGTCCACTTTCTGCAGGTCTTTGACCCTGCTGGCAAGGTCAGGCAAGGCAGCGATCCGGGCTAGGTGTGGCCCTGCTGCTGGGAAGGTTGACTGCATCTTCTGGACTGTCGGCCGCTTATCTCCGGGGCTGACGAGTATCATGTAGGCACCACTGAGAAAGGCTCCAGGACGTTCTGCTGCCACTGGTGCCACGACGCGGTCATACCACTTCGGGTCCAGGATGTCGGACGCCTCAGGGACGTAGCCATCGTTCCTCTCGATGATGGCATCCATGGTGTCTGGCCTGTTCACCTGACGGTAGAAGTAGGACAGCATCAGACGGTCTAGAGGATCATCGTGCAGGTTCATTCGCTCCAGTAGATACTGGCTGCCCCTGTCCAGCACGCGGAACACGTTGGTGAACTTCCTCGTTGTAAGAACTCGGCTCTTGACAGGCTTGCCCTCCCAGACTCGGTGCCTAGCACGAGCGAATTTGATGACGTCCTCGGTGGTCTTCATCGGTCACCCTTCTGGTTGCCCAGTGCTAGAGGACACCTATAAATATGTTTCTGGTGGTCAGTTCCCAGATAGACTCTGAGTTCCTTTCCCTTGCACACGCACTTCAGCTTCTTATGCTGCTTGCTCACTTGTTTCTCCTTGTCTTAGCTGGCACTGTGCCGTCTGTCTCGATAGCTAGCGTGATGTGAGTTATGGCTGCTGCATAGTCGTCAGTCTCAAGGGCAGCCACAGCAAGCTCCAAGGCTGGCAGGGCTATCTTGCAGATAGCCAGCTGTGTATCGGTGGAGGCGTTCTTGCCTTCATGCTTGGACTGGGTCTTCAGCTGCCAGAACTCTTGGTTCTGCAGGTGCTTCACAGCTTCAACTAAGGCCACATGAGAACTATCGTGGATGATCTCGTTGGCATGCCCTTCATGCAGCAGCGCGACACACACTTTCCCGATGTGGCGTCTATCCCCATTCACCGTTCTACCCAGAAGGACTGAGCGAACTTCTCGCACTCGTCATTAGGGCAGAACACAGCTCGTCGCCCGATCATCAGGGTGTCTTCTGCTAGCAGTTCTCCACAGAGTGTGCAGGTAGGTTCTTCAATGCCCTTGCAGGTGTAGGTGACGTCCCACTCGTCCGGCAGGTGCCGAGCGACATAGCTGGGAAGGTAGAACAGGTCGTCCTTCTTCCAGTGGTAGTCGTAGTCGTGGGCTGCATGTGGCTGCTCATTTTCGCAGCGTCGTTTGAAGGTCATTGGAGTCGCTCCGTAGCTTTCTTGAGAGCACGGACTAGGACACGCTTACTAGTCATGCTCATGTTGAACTCAATATCAGGTGATGCACTCATTTCCTCATAGAGGTATTGTGCCAGACTGTTGAAGTCCGCATCAGCTGGCTTCACAGGTTCGTCTACCCTTAGAGTGTGAATCATACGCATGGTGTGAATCATGCGATGCCGAGCGTGCAGTCGTTGCCCTTCTAAGCGTGCTTCGAAGAACATACCACAGTCGCACAGCCTGAACCTGGGACTCCAGCTGTGCTTGTCATACTCTTCAAGGCAGCGCATGATCTTGTCTTCCGTCATGGTCTGCATCTCGGTGATGGTGTCCCACCGACTGCGTGCGAGGTTCACAGCTGCATTGAAGTTCCCGTGCTCAGTACAGATGCAGGTGCATTCCGCTGTTGGATCACTGTGCTGTTCGCATCCACACATGTTAGAGCTCCTCACTTGACATAGGCTGGCGAGGACCTGTGAGCGCTTCAACTGTTTCCCGGAGCAAGATGTACTCGGCATGGATACGGTGAGCGTCAGACTCCAGCGTCATTCGGCTGAGCAGTGCTTCAACGAAGCTCTCTGACCGGGTGACTGCTTCCATCTCTTCGTGGGTGGCATCCATGCCCTTAGCCATAGTGCTGTCGAGAAGCGGATACGTCTGTTCCCAGATGTGCTTCTGGTAGATAACCTCAAGCAGTGCGTTACCTCTCTCGACGAGAGCTTCACGCGGATCGGTTGGTATGTACATTGTTGCCTCCTCAGGCGTCGTGGACTAGGCTCAGTATGCACTACCAGCAGCACTAGCACAAGCTTCATATTTAACTCCCCTATAGGTAAGTATTATTAAGTAAATAAAATCATGCACGCGCTACTTAAAACTAAAAGCACCCTTAGATGACCCGAAGCGCTCCGAAGGAGCTAGCTGAGGGGGTGAGATGGAGGTAGTACCTAATGCTCCAATAGTCACGGTGTCCCTTTCACACAGCTGCTCACAGCGCTGCACACTCTTTCGCGCTTGATGCGCTCCATCGTGCACAACGACGCAGACTGGCTCGGTACAGGCTCAGTGTGATTAGTGTCGCTATTGCGCTGGGACAGGGCTGGTGCTAATGTTGCCCTTGGCTGCTTATTCGGTAGCCTTCAACATTCACTATAGGAGTCCATCTTATGTCCGAACCATTCTCACCAGAACAGGCTGAACATCGCAGTGAAGTTCCTGCACAGCCTGTATCAGCTTCCACTCACGTCGCTGCAATGCCAGCCCAGTCGGGTCCTCGGCATGCACAGCCGAAGAAGAGCAACGTCAAGCAGGCCCGTGACCGTGCACAGTACGTCCGTCAGCAGAAGGGGCATTCGTTCATCCTTCACTGGTTCGTACTCGGCATCTTCAGCATCTTCATTGTGCCGATCTATTACTCGGTATCGCCTAACCACTTCTGGAAGCTCTAATGTCTAAGGGCAAGGGCAAGACTACCAGACGCTATTCCCCACTTGACGAGATGCTTACCCCTGCACAGAAGACCATGCGCAAAGAGATGACAGAGGGCAAGGGCAAGATGACCCTGGATGATGTGTTTGATAAGCCAGTCACACTCGGTGCTGTGTTTGATGAGATGCTCGGTGGTCCAGTAGAGCCGAGTGCAGCGCTTCAGCGGTATGCCACGTTCAATCGCTCAGTACCTAACATTGCTCTGTCTATCATTGATGGCTACGATCTAGTCCTCAGTCTCAAGCAGTGGCAACAGGTGCAGGCTATGGTCGAAGATGGCATCCGAGAGGGCTACAGAACCTGCTCAGACGGCTCTTAGCCTCGTGTGGCCCGTATTAACTCAGGCTCAGACGCTCTGAGATCTCGGCTTGCGCTCTTGTAGGGTCGTGGGGTACTGTTTCCCACATGCCCTCCACACAGAACGCTCCTAAGGACTCCAAGTCCTCCAAGAGGCGTGTCTGCAAGGCTCTGACAACGAGCGGGTCTCGATGCAAGGCGACGGCCGTTCCAGGCCTGACCGTCTGCAAGAGTCATGGTGGAGGCACTGCTGCCAGCGTCAAGGTAAGCAAGCGATCGAAGGTCACTCAGCAGGTCGCTACGCTATGGGGCATTACGCCTGACGCTGGCAGCATCTCCGTCGAAGAGGAACTCACTAAGCTGGCACGCAATAAGCTGACAGACATTGTGGCCCTTCGTACTCACCTCTCAACTGAGGACAATAAGCACATCGGTCTCCTTCGGGATAGTCATGAAGTCACTGATACCGAGGTTGGCGAAGAGTCCTATCGCACACTGAAGACCAAGAAGACAGCTGGTGTATCGCCGTGGGTCATTGAACTCCACAAGGCTGAAACTGAGCTGATCCAAATACTCCGTCTCCTCCAAGAGGTTACTGGTGGCACTGATGAGATTGACACTAAGCGTGTCCGCATCCAGACAGCTCGTGAAGCTGCACGCTTGCTCAAGGCATTCCCGGGCATCTCCGTTGATGAGATAGCAGCTGAGGTGAGCAAGAATGCTTCTTGATAACGAGCTTGATCTTCGCCAGTACAGCTATGAAGAAGTAGAGGCTGACTTCGGTGTGTTCTGCACTGCAAGCGGCATTCGTCAATCAGCCTTGACCGACGTACTCACAGCCAGCGTTGATGCTGAAGCACTGAACACGTCTCTGGGCTGTGTGGCCTATTCAACCCCTCCTCAGGAAGGGAAGACGACTTGGATCGTGCACTACATCGCTTGGACGCTTATTCGCAATCCATGGTTGAAGATCGTGTATGCAACTTATAGCCAGTCGCGGGCGAACGCTGTCTCTCGTCAGATTCGTGGGCTGGTGCAGACATGGACTCCCTTGAAGTCAGGTAGCTCAACAGTTGAACGTTGGGAGACACGTGAAGGTGGAGGGCTGCTTGCTGCTGGCCGTGGCTCCGCTATGACAGGCTTCCGCAGTGACATGACCGTTATTGACGACCCCATCAAGGACATGCAGGAAGCGCAGTCCGAACTCATCCGGGAAACGACAGTCGAGTGGTTCAGCTCGGTAGTCCTGACCCGCATGGCATCCCTTAGCCAGATCATCGTCGTTGCGACACGCTGGCACAAGGATGACCTCATCAGCCATGTAGTCAAGCCCGACGTGCTCGGGGCCACCTACATCAACATTCCCGCTCAGGCCACACACGATTCCGCCCAGCCCGATAAAGACGGTAATGCGGACATAATCGGCCGAGCAGTCGGGGAATGGCTACCGTCTGTGCAGAACCGTTCAGCACGCTCCTGGGAGCTCACTAAGAGAGCCGTTGGAACGTATGTATGGCAGGCACTATATCAAGGTGACCCACAAGTCACAGGCGGTAGCTACATCAACGTTGACAAGATCGACATCATACCCTGGGAGAACGTCGTGTGGTGTGATGAGCGGACGGGCAGCATGCAGACGCTGAACCATGCAGTCATCATCCAGTCCTGGGACCTTACCTTCGGCACCATACAGAACGGCAAGAAGAAGAAGGCATCCAGCGGCGACTATGTGGCAGGACATGTCTGGGCTGTCATCGGCGGGACTAAGTGGGTACTCGTTGACCGGGTCCATGACCGCTTCACGTTCACCGAGCAGGTGGCACAAGTTCAGCGCATGGCTGCTAAGTGGCCGCAGACCTCACGGGTGTACGTCGAGAAGGCAGCTAACGGAGCAGCCATGATCAGCACGCTGGCTAAGAGGGCAGCCCTGATCAAGCCAGTCATCCCACAGGGGTCCAAGGAGGTCAGGGCACTGGCTATCCAGCCCGTCGTTGATGAAGGCAATGTTGCCATGCTTGACACGGTGTTCACCGAGGCCATGTTCCAGGAGTTCAGGGACTTCCCCTTCGGCAAGCATGACGACGACGTGGACGCAATGACTCAGGCAATCAATCAAGGTCGAATTGACTACTTCAAGATGGGACGATAACATGGCTACACACACACGACTCCCGGTGCCTGTTGAGCAGGAGACCGCGATGACCAAGCTGGAGGCGTGGCTGCTCACCAAGGACAGCCCGACTTACGCTGCCTACTACAATGGGAAGATGTCCTATGCGCTGCACGGCAAGGCGTGGGAGACATACATCACCGAGGCCTTCCCTGACCTGAAGAGCCAGACCACGTCTGAGAACATCTTCAAGACCGTGATTGACATGTACGCGGAGAACATCCTCCCTGTACCCGATGAGCTAAGGGGCTTCAGCAATGTGCTTCCGCCCCTTCTAATGCGTGGGGAGTGTCCTGTGGTGGTGGACTCCGCTGGCACTCCCCACTTCCCCGAGCACTTCGAGATGATCAGTGATGGCCGCTTCACCGTGGCAGCTATCTTCACTCGCAACCTGGAGCACATGGTAGACCACGTCACGTTCGCCTACAGCGACGGGCGTACTCGCCTATTCAGCAAGCCGATGCCTGAGGACATGGCAGCAGCTGAGAAGGCAGTGGAGGGCTACCGCTTCGTTGAGGAGGTGAACGGCAACACACTGTTCCGGTTCGCTCTTGACGACAAGGGCTTCGGCGCTTCGCTTAGTGCGCTGCAAGACCGGGTGAACCACAGCATCATTGACCTGACGGTCGTTGCCGAGATGTATGCACGCCCCTTCTGGTATCTGATGAACGTACAGATCCCCGCGAAGAACCCGTACATGCCAGCCACCAGCCAGCCTGATGCGGATGCCATGACGGAGCAGTCCACCGACGGAGCAGCAGGGCGCATCTTCACTACGAACAGCGAAGGCCCGTTCGGGCAGCTTGACCCACCGACCATCACGGACATGATCGCCTACCACGACAGCGTCATGGACAAGGTCAGCACCGGAAGCGGCATCCCACAGCATTACTTCAAGCCTGGGACGGGCACTCCTCCAACTGGTGTGGCCCTGAAGGTCCTCAGCAAGCGGTTCAACAACAAGATCGCCCGTATGCGGGATGACATCAAGCCACTCCTCACAGAGCTGGCTGAACTGCTTGGCATCGAGAAGACCAAGGAGATAGCTGCTCCTAAAGAGAAGACCGATGATGAGGGCAACCCCATCGAGGACACCGAGGTCAAGAAGCCCGAGTTTGAGTATGAGTTCTGGAGCACTGACGATGACCTGCTCCAGGAGTCGCTAGACGCTCACGGACTTAGCCTGTCACAGATGGGCTATCCAATCAAGTACATCGCCGAGGTCGTCACACCGGGCGTGGACCTTGAGGACTACGAGGATGACAGCCTTGGAGCACCTACACAGTTCTCGCCGGGTGAGCCGACCGACATGACTGCAATGGGTCAAACGGGGCTGCCTGCTACACCAGGACAGGTCGCTTCCTATGGTGCTAACCCCGGACAGAGAGCGAAGTCATAATGACTGCCGACGAGAAGTTTGACGAGTACGTCAGCGAAGAAGAGAAGAAGGCGTATGGCGTACAAGACGTCCTAGATGAAGCTAACTGGGAGGACGTTGAAGGCATGCGCTTCGGGATGGGTATCATACTGGGCTGCCTAGCCTTGTTCATCGCTGCTGGTGCCATCGTGGGTCTGTCATTCGGGTTCAGCATTGCTGCCATCACAGGAAAGATGTTCTAATGCCTACCATTCCAACTGGTGATCTGGAGAAGGAGCTACGCAAGCTCTACCTCCGGTGGCTGGCTGGAGTGCCACGGCATCAGGCAGACATGCCTAGCTACATCAAAGAGTTTGAGGTCAGCAGCAGGCTCCTCATCGCCCGAATGGGAGGGCAGGTGGCTAGTCTCGGTGCCCTAGCTGACTTCCCAGTTCCTAAGGTCTTAGAGCTCAGCCCAGTGGCAGGCGTCGTCTACAATGACATGCAGCAGGCAGCGATCAAGGCTGGTATCGCCACAGGACTGAACGCTACTGACACAGCACGGCAGATTCTGAACGCTGGCCTGGGACAGTCATTCAACAAGCTGAACAGGTTGGCACGTACGGAGACTGTCAGTGCCTACTGGAAGAACAGCTGGGACAGCATTGCTGACCTCCCACTGATTGTGATGATATGGGGCAGCGAAGATTCCAAGCGGACGTGCGAGTACTGCCGAAGCCGGGATGGGCTGGTAATCGAGGATGGCAGCATCCGTGACCACCCGAATGGACGCTGCACGCCCGTTCCCACCTTGCGCTCCCGTGTCAAGTACAAGGGGACGCTCCAGCCGGATGGCTCAGTAACCATGGATCCTCGCTGGGCAGACCAGAAGGTCAAGGGTGCCAAGGCTATGGACAGTGCAGGGCCATCAACTGCCGAGCAGCGTAACCCCCTGAGCGGGAAGTCTAACCCTGCTGCTCCGAGCAAGGCGCTACCGGCTCAGAAGAATAATCCGGTGCCAGCATCGGTCGCCCCCATAGACAATGACAGACTGAATGCAGCTGCATCACGAGCTAGGGCTGCCGAGTTCCAGAATGAGGCCTTCGGTCGTGGACAGTATGACACAATGTTCTATGAGGGCGCTAGTCGCAAGGCTGTAGACAAGTATGTTCTTGATGATGACTGGGCATTGAGACAGAATGCAGCATTCCGCGCTGGAAAGAAGCCCGGAGGGGTGACTGTAAAGAACCTAGACTCTGCCATAGCTGAGAACAGCCTAGTTGAGGACATTGAGCTATGGCGGGGGATGGCACTGACTGAAAAGCAGGTAGCGGCGTTCACAGTGGGATCAGATGTGAGCATGGTTGGATGGACATCCACTACCACTAGCCGAAAGATAGCTGACTTCTATGCTAAGGAGCGCGCTATGGACATCGGGAGTGGCGTGTCAGACTATTCCCTACGCATGATTCCTAAGGCTGGCACTAAGGCAGCTTCAGCCGGTGCCGAGATAATCGTAGAGAGGGGGACAACATGGCGAATCCTATCACGGAAGGACAACGTGCTGACACTGGTGCAAGTCTAAGAATGGTGGAATCAGCTGTCTATGGTGTCATAGTCATACCGACGCCTGAAGATTTAGTGAAAGAAAAGACTTCCAAGGAGGAAGACCTCATAAACACTGGCAACACGCCGGAATGAGGTTAGGGCTTGCACATCCGTGTGAGTCCATGTACCATGACAGGAAAGGAAGCCGAAATGGCTACCAGCAACGAGTCGGAATCGACTAGCACCACAGGCACCAGCACCGAGGAAACCTCGGGGCAGGAGCAGCAGGGTCAGCAGCAGAGCACTACACCCGAAACGGGTGGTCAGGAGCAGCAGCAGCCCAGCAACGAGAAGCCAGCAGAGCTTCCAAACGACCATCCTCTGGTCAAGACCCTTGCCACGCAGAAGGCAGCACTCGCAACTCAGAAATCTGAGATCACCGAGCTACGCGCTACCAGTGCCAAGGTCACACAGCTAGAGGATGAGCTCAAGGCCCGTCCTACCAAGGAAGCCGTGGATACTCTCCAGACTCGCTATGACCGCTTGGAACAGTTTCTCCAAGCAGCAGGCGGACCCCTGGGAAAGGCTCTCGATAGCCGGACTTTCACTAAGTCACTGTTTGAGTCTGACAAGGATGTAGAATCCATCGTCAAGGACTGGAACAAGGCTAACCCAACAGCCACATCACAAGCATTGAGTTCTGCAGCAGGCGAACCTTCGGGTAAGAAGCCTGTCCAGAATGACTTGCTCCGGGCAGCTATCAAGTAGCCCGACACATACCTTCAACAATGGCTCTAGGGCCGGAAAGGAGTCAGTCCAATGGCTGACATCACTCGTGCTGACGCGCTGGCCCTGCTTGCTCGTCAGGACATCAACGAGATCATCAAACCCGATCAGCACACGTCGGCGGCTCTTGCAGCCTTCCGCACCGTTCGCATGTCGGCAGGTGTGTCCCGGATGCCGGTTCTCGCCGCTATCCCGACCGCTGGATGGGTAACTGACGGAACAGCTGCTGAAGGTACAGGCGTCAAGCCTACCTCCAAGGTCAGCTGGACCAACAAGGAACTCATCGCCGAGGAAATGGCAGTGATCGTTCCGGTTCACGAGAACACTCTCGCGGACAGCAGCTTCGATATCTGGGGTGAAGTTCGCCCACTGGTGGCACAGGAGTTCGGCCGCATCCTCGATGCAGCTGTATTCTTCGGTGTCAATAAACCTGCCACGTGGCTTGACCCTGCTCTGGTGCCCGGTGCCATTGCAGCTTCAAACTATGTTGTGCAGGGTACAGGCATCGACCTTGCGGACGACATCAACGAGGCCTTCGGTCTTGTGGAAGACGACGAGTTCGACGTAAACAGCGCCTTCACCGGTCGCTTCCTGCGTCGTCAGCTCCGAGCACTCCGCGACGCCGATGGTGCACCGATCTACCTTGACGCTCTCCGTAGCGATGGCAGCACTGCCAGCATCTACGGTCAGGACCTGAACTACGTCAAGAACGGTGGATGGGACCGCGACGAGGCTGCACTGCTCGTCGGCGACAGCTCCAAGGTCGTCATCGGTATCCGTGAGGATGTCCAGGTCAAGCTGCTTGATCAGGCCACTGTCGGCGGAATCAACCTCGCCGAGCGTGACATGGTCGCACTGCGATTCAAGTTCCGCGTCGGTTTCGCTACTGCGTACAGCAACGCTCGGGTCGGCGGAGATCCATCCGACTACCCCTTCGCCGTTGTTACCGAGACCGACCCGGTCATCGGTGACGGCATCCCCGTAGGTGACGTCTAATGGCTAGCCGACTAGCAGGTCGCAACCTAGGGCTTCATGAGGAACTCAATGTTCCTGATAAGCTCACGGACAGCCCTGATGCAGTGGCTTCGGTTGCTGCACCAACCAAGGGTGAGTTTGATGCAGTGGTAACACTGGTCAACGAACTCAAGGCTGACCACAATGCGCTCATCATGGCGCTGAAGAACTAACAAGCAACATCACGAGGGGCAGGTAGCGGGTCTGCCTGCCCCTTACTTATACCATCAAGGAGGACATCATGACTGCAATCGAAGACCTCAGCACACTGCTCAGCAGCTTGCCCGGATATGCCCTCCTTACCGATCCCATGAAGAATGCAGCACTGGCAACGGCGCTAATTCCCGACGGCGATGATGTGTGGCCCGGACAGCCCGGATACGTTGACACACATGATGTCTACTGGGCAGCGCTTAGCATGCTCGGGTTTCTTCAGGCTCAGCCCTTCGTGAAACAGTCTAGTTCCGAAGGAACCAGCGTCTCTGTAGACGCTCCCAGCTGGTCTGGGCTGGCACTATACTACAGAAGCATGTCTAAGATCGCTCAGGCGACAGCGAGAGGGCCTCTCGGACTCATTACCATCCCCGGCTCTCCGCATGTTTACCATACAGACATGAGCGGAAGGGGTGACGGCAATGACGATGTCAACACAGACCTTGGATGAGGCCGGACGCATGCTTGCAGCGGCCACCCTGTTAGACTCCATCCAGATACTTACCGTCGGTCCTCCGGTGACAGTCGGTGCCACGGTCACCCGAGCACTTACTCCCGTGGGTACGCCTATCCCAGGGCTGGTTCAAACGACTAGTCTGGCTAACGCTGTGGAGAGTCGTACTGACAGCGTCTACAGTGTCAAGGTGGCTAAGGGCACAGCCCTAGCAGCCGGACAAGCTGTGAAGGTCATCAGCTGCCTGTCGGAGCCTGACCTAGTCAACAAGGTGCTGCTCATGGACAAGATCAGCAAGAACGGTCTAGCCATGATTCGCAAGGGTGTGGCTAGTGACTTTGAGAACGTCAATCAGGAAGGCAAGGGGGGTCTCTAATGGCTGACAAGAAGCTCACTATGGGACAGCTTGCTTCACTGGCTCAGGCTGCTGCCCGAAAGGTAGATCCCACCATTGACACCAAGCTCCGCACCTTAGCTCAGGTCGGTGTCGGTATCATGAAGACGGAAATACAGAACATGCACGCGGTGGACACTGGCACGATGGTGAACAGCACCTCGGCTGAGTCCGCAGGCAAGAACACCGTCTTCATCGGCCCGACCGTAACCTACGCCACGTTCGTAGCCCTGGGAACCAGTCGCATGGAAGCACGCCCGTTCCACTTGACGACTGCTGCCAAGCTGAACGATCAGGCTAAGGACATCTTCAGCGCGGAGGACTTAGGGCTATGAGCATCTTCAACGACATCACCAACCTAGTCACCGCTGCCCCTGCCACTGAAGGTTATCCCATCACCGGGCAGGCTCTGCCATACGTGGTCAGCCGACCACTGGCAGCCAGCACCCTGGAAGAGGCCATCTGCGGAGATGCCATTGACTGGGACTTCCAGTTCACGCTCTACTGTGCAGCTGCCAGCGTTGAAGCGTCCTTCAATCTCGCCGTGCTGGTCATGGCAGAGCTACAGGGCGCTCGTGTTGGTGGCACCACACTATCCACCTCTATGGGATACTCAGGAGCTCAGGTAGAGGGCCACTATGAGTCGCAAGTAACTGTCCAACTAAATCAAGGAGGAATCTAATGTCTAAGGGCATTGTCGTGGACCACAAGGAGTCCAACGTTCGATACGCAATCAGCGAGCACAACTTCAACGGGGCTGTGCACACCAAGGTTCGTGACCTAGTCGCCGGCGAGACGGTGATTGGATTCACGCCTAAGCGCAAGGGCCACACCGAAGAGGAAGGTTCTTACCAGAGCTTCACGGTGGCACAGCTTCAGGCTGAGATTGACTTCCGAAATGAAAGCTATGAGGAAGAACATCAGATCACACCCGACGGCCACCTCAAGGCCGATCTCGTTGCTGCTCTCGAGCATGACGACGAACTAGACCAGGACGACTAAGTCCTCAAATAGCCGAGGGGTCCTAATCCTAGGGCACCAAGGGCAACTAAGTAGAAAGGCAAGATCATGGCACCACTTACAGCATGGAACCCCTCGACACAGATCAGCCGAGGAAATGTCGCCGTAGGCGTGGCACCAGCGGTCGTTGACATCAACGCACCGACTGTCGCAGAGCTTGACGCGGGACTCGATCTCTCGTGTTCAGTTCAGACGTTCAACGGCACAAGCAGCACCGACAGCGAATCCATTGACTGGCTGTGTGACCCATCGAGCGAACAGCTCCCGGGCAGCACTACCCACTCAATCGACGACCTTGTCATCAAGGGCACTGGTCAGGCAGACACAGACCTCATCACCGGCCTGAACATCGGCGACGTCGTTTACGTCTGGCGACGTGATGGCATTGCTCACGACACAGCGGTAACAGCTGCTCAGCTCGTCTGGGTATGGAAGGTTATCATCACTTCCATTGATCCTCTCGAGGCGAACAACACGTTCGTCGGCATCACCGCTCACGTCACCGTACAGGCACGCTCCAGCAACGCTGTAGCAATCGCCATCTAACCAACCACAACAAGTCCAAGGAGGACTGACTAATGGCATTCAATAGTTATGAAGAACTCAAGGCAGCTGTAGAGGCCCGACGAGCGTCGGTACTTACACTGGAAGTTGATCTGGGAAGCACCTATTCCCAGGAGCACGAGGACGCCAAGAAAGAACTGACTCAGGCTAAGGCCATGAAGCAGGTCATCGGACAGGGCTTCCTCGCTGACAACTTGTCGGAGCTAGAACAACGTGTGGCTGAGACCAAGCCGGAGTCCAACTCTGTCTGGGTCCAGTATCACCAGCTGGAACTCGGGGAGTGGGCACTGCTTATCAAACAGCAGGGCTTGACGCCTGTGGATCAGTACGAAAAGGTTCTAGTCAAGACGTTCATCGGTGTCTACGGAGTTGACCCGGTAGCAGAGGACGAGGAGGGGAACTTGATCAATCCAGATGCTAAGCCCCTTACGACCGACGCTGCCTCCATGAGTTCCAAGGGTAACGCTGGAATTCTGCCGGGCGGATCACTGCATCAAGTTGTGCAGGCGTTCATGTCTTGGCAGAACTCGGGGGGCGACGTTTCAATACGCCCTACGAAATCGGGCCTCGTCTAGCGCTCCTGCTTGACATGGCTCTGGTGTCTGGACGACCTCCGGTTCGCCTCCTTGACGGGGGAAGTCCGGACACCTGGGACGAGTTAGATCTAGAAGTGCTATCTCAATGGAAATATCTCAAGGATGCTAAGTGCCCCGGATGTGGTAGGCCACTGGCTCAACATCTACACAACTCAAGATTAGGTAGAGAAGAAACAATAGAGGACTATACGGCGTGGTCCATGGAATGTCCAGCACAGCAGGCCATCGCGGTTGGACAGAACATGTGGAGCACAGCTAACAAGACGTCTATTGAATCACACCAGAAGGGCAACGGTCCTGATCCCCAGCTGGGGACATTCTGGCTAAGCCAACGTGAAGGTGAAGCTCTACCACAGCCGGAGAAATAACTTAGGAAGGAGGGCAGCATGGCTAACAACGACGTGAAGATCAAAGTCTCACTCGATGGTGCCGAAGGCGTAACCAAGGGCCTCAACGGAATTGGTGACGGTGCTTCTAAGACTGACTCCAAGCTAGGCACGCTGGTTAGTGGCGGTCTCAAGGGCGCTGGTGTGGCCGTCACCGCTTTCGCAGCTGCTTCGGCTGCTGCTGGTGCTGCTCTCGTGGTCGGTGTCATCGGTGCTTATGCCGCGTATGAGCAGAACATCGGTGGTATCGAAACTCTGTTCAAGGGTGCAGCAGGTAAGATGGAAGGGTACGCGAATGAAGCGTACAAGACAGCCGGACTTAGTGCGAACGAGTACATGTCCCAGGTTACGAGCTTCAGTGCTGCCCTTATCGCTGGTGTCGGTGGTGACACGGATAAGGCTGCTGACATTGCCAACCGAGCCATCATTGACATGTCTGACAACGCTGCTAAGTTCGGCTCCGACATCGGTAGCATCCAGAACGCCTATCAGGGCTTCGCTAAGCAGAACTTCTCCATGCTTGACAACCTCAAGCTCGGCTTCGGTGGTACTGGTGCTGAGATGGCACGACTGGTCAACGAGTCGGGTGTCATGGGTGACTCCTTCACCGCGACAGCTGCTAACATCAACAGCGTTTCATATGACAAGATCATCGGTGCCATCGGTGTCGTTCAAGACAAGATGGGCATCACAGGCACTACAGCTAAAGAAGCCAGCGAGACCATCTCAGGTTCCATTGACACCATGCGCGGAGCATGGACTAACCTTCTTACCGGGCTAGGCGATGCTGATGCTGATGTCGCAACGCTGGCAGGCAACGTAGTATCCAGCTTCCAGCAGGTAGTGACTAACATCATCCCTGTCATCGAATCCATAGCCACCAACGTTGAAAAGCTAGGTCCTCAGCTCGGCAGCATGGGCGAAACGATAGTCAGTGCTATAGGCGCTGCACTGCCAGCAGTGCTCAACGCTGGTGTGGCTCTCATCGGAGGCCTATTACAGGGAATCGTTGGTGCACTGCCAGCGCTCCTTCCTGCGCTGCTCCCAGCGGTCGTGAGCCTTGTTGATACCGTAGCCACGCTAGGTCCACTGCTCATAGTTGCTGGGGCTGAAGCTATAGCTAGTCTTGCTACCGGGATAGGTGAGGCGCTTCCCACTCTAATCCCAGCTGTCATCACAGGCCTCCTAGCTATGGTGCAGGCGCTCATTGATGCTGCACCGATGATGCTGGATGCTGGTGTTCAGCTACTGATGGGACTCGCTACTGGCATCGTTGATAGCATCCCGGTTATCATTGAAGCCTTGCCAGCCATTATTGACGGCATCGTGGACTTCGTCACGACAGGTGTGCCGATGCTGATAGAAGCCGGTATCGCATTGTTCAACGGTCTCATTGAAGCACTGCCAACAACCATCAACGCTCTCGTGGCAGCACTGCCCGGAATCATCACTGCCATCATAGGCGCTCTTACCTCATCTCTCCCCCTGATCATACAGGCAGGCATCACACTTCTCACCAGCCTTGTAGCAGCACTGCCTGAGATTATCACTACGATCGTGGCAGCCCTTCCAGTCATTATCTCCAGCCTGATGACAGCAGTGCTGGGAGCCATCCCCACTATCATCGAAGGTGGTATTGAACTGTTCATAGCACTGATCGGTGCACTGCCTGAGATCATCAGCACCATCGTAAGTGCGATTCCTCAGATCATCGGTGGTATCATCAACGGTCTGATAGGTGCCATCCCTATGCTGATCATGGCTGGTATCCAACTACTGGTGGCGATTGTGAGTAACATGCCAGCCATCATCGGCGGCATCGTGAAGGCCATTCCCAAGATCATCGGTGCCATCATCGGTGCCATTGCTGGTGCTGTACCACAGATGGTCACAGCGGGTCTCAACCTGATCAAGGGTCTCTGGGAAGGCATCAGCGACGCTGCTGGCTGGCTGATGGGAAAGATCAGTGGATTCGTTGACAACGTGATGGGCGGAATCAAAGACTTCTTCGGTATCAACTCTCCTTCGCGTCGCATGAAGATGGAAATCGGCGTGCAGCTGCCAGCAGGTATCGGAGGTGGCGTCGAAGAGAACGAGGATGCCGCGCTGAAGCCTATCAAGGATCTCAACAGTCGCATCATGGATGAAGCAGGCAAGCTGAGCACGAGTGTGGCTTTCACGCACGACACTAACCTCACACAGAGCATCATTCCAATGCAGGCAACTCCGCAGTTCGCAGGACGGTCTACCGTTGAAGCCACACTTGATCCCTACCTAATTAGCGGGGCTATCACCGACGCCTTCGCGTCACAGGATAAGGCGAAAGACAGTGCAGCAGTGTACCTGTCAAAGGATTCGATTTCTACACTGGCTACGGCCATCGTAGATTCAATGCGGGTGCAGTCCCGTCAAGGAGGTCTAACTCATGTCTAATGAGAAGGCCATGCAACCGACCGTTCACACGGTCTAGGAGATTATCATGGGCATATGCAAGAACAAGTCAGACGGCAGGGAGTTTGAGTTTGAACGCTCCTCTCTCCTGAACGGTCGTGTCATCGTTGACTTCGATCCAGGGCCGGAACTGGAAATCGGTATCTACAGCGCACAGGAGTTCGCTGACACATTTGACGTAGTTACGGAGTAGTCACTCATGGCTGATTTCTATAAAACATTCTCGGGGAATTCCCAGTATCGCCACCATGCAAGGGTGACGCAGGGCTCTGTCAACGTTGCCGGAAACAGCCATGTCTGCTCGGGCTGGCTGTGGGTCGAGAAGCTGTCAGGAGGTGGTTACTTCACCAGCAACTCGGGTAACACTGGATCAATGTCTGGTGACGTATCGTTCAGTGCTAATGGCTGGGCACCCTACGACTTCACTGCGTACAGCTCCAAGCTGATAGGTTCTGGGTCTGACACCGTTGTTCACAACTCAGATGGAACCAAGGTGGCTTCAGGTTCCTACGCTGCTAACGACTCGTCTGGTGGCAACTTCGGTTCCGCTAACGGTTCATGGTCTCTTGGTCTGACACGCATCTACGATGTCCCCGATACTCCTACTGGTGTGACTAACACTTATGTCTCAGACACTCAGTTGTCGGCTGCATGGAGTCGTCCTGCTGTAACCAACGACGCACCGAACACCAGCCAGATTCGCAAGGCTGTCAACGGTGCTGCTTTCGTTGAGCTGGCACCTATCTCAGCAACAACGTCTGTCACCGTAGCAGTTGAAGCTAACCAGAAGGTCATCCTTCAGGTTCGTGAAGCTAACTCGGCTGGGACGTCTGCTTGGTCAGCTTCCTCGGCTGCTGCTTATACCACACCAGCGGCTCCAACGGACGCGATAGCGACCAAGGAAGCAAGTCTTGACATTACAGTAGGCTTCACGCCTCATGTCGGCTACACAGAGCACGCTCACGAAATCTGGCATGGTGTCGTATCCGGTGGCGTGACCACGTGGGATGGGGCTGCACTTGTCACCCTTCCGTCCGGCACTGTCTCCTATACTCATGTGGCCCCGAACGCTGCCGAAGTTCACATCTATCGGGTGCGTGCGACAGCTGGTGCTCTGCTGTCAGGTTGGTCAACGTCCAACTCGGTGCAGCTGCTTGTCGCTCCTAATAAGCCGACCACACCAGCGACAGGTCTCTACTCCGACAAGGCTGCGGACTTCGTTGTCAACTGGGTACACAACTCGGTTGACACCACTCCTCAGAAGCACTACGAGACACGCTACTCCACTGACGGAGGCACTACCTGGAACACCACTGGCAAGGTCACCTCTACAGCTAACAGCTTCACGTTCGCTGGAGGCACCTATGCAGCCGACGTCGCACTGACAACTCAAGTACGCACATGGGGTCAGGCTGCGACAGGTGGCTCAGATGGTACTGGTGCATCACCGTGGTCTGATGCCAAGACGACAACCTTCAAGACGATCCCGGTCGCCACAATCACGTCACCGGCAGAAGCATCGGTTGTCACCGTGGCTACGCTCAAGGTCAATCTCGGGTTCTCCCAGGCTGAAGGTTCAACGTTCGTCAAGGCTACTGTGAGACTCTTGCTTGCTGGTGTAGTCCAAGAGGAGCTGGACAGCAACATCCTCATCGGTATCACGATGGCTACCAAGGTTCAGAATGACACAGCCTACACAGTCAGCGCTCGGGTGCAGGGTTCCAACGGACTCTGGTCAGACTGGACAACTAACGCATTCAGCGTTTCTTACTTAGCACCTGTTGAACCAGTGGTTGATCCTCTCATCTTCTTGCCTGCTAGTGGATGGGGTCAAATTGACTTGGCGATACCGGAACCCGGTGCTGGTGAAGCAGCAGCTGTCACCATCACAGTGTCTCGTGAAATCCTTGACGACACTGATATCCTAATCGAGGACTACCCTACTGAAGCCCTCATGACTCTCTTAGACACGACGCCGACGGTACATGGCACTAACACATACACCATCACCACAACGAGCGCCATCGGAGCTGAGACGACCGTTGTGGTCACACTGGTGACGGAGGAGTGCCGACGGGCCTACCTATCCAAGGGTGCTGGATTTGACACTGTGGTGATGTTCGGTGCTAATCTCAAAGTGTCTGAGTCTCTTGGTGTGGCTAGTACCACTGTAGAAGCTGCTGGTAGGACTAAGCCAATCGGACTCTACGGTGTGGAGACCTCAGTGGGTCTGAAGGTATCCTCGTTCATCTTTGATGGATTCGGCCAGACCATCTCCGAGCTTCGTAACTTTCTTCTCATCCCAGGGCGTGCATGCTACCGGGATTCTTCTGGTCGTCGTGTGTTCGGTTCAGTCAAGGGTTCGGTGGCGTACCGAAAGACCGACAGAGGCGACCTATCATTCACTCTGACAGAAACCTCATAGGGGGCAACCATGTCTGATCCTATCATACCGATAAGGGTTCTGTCAACTCAGGACGTGCTGTATGGCGATAGAACTACGTCATACCGCTGGGAAGTTCTTGAGCACGTAGCAGGGGTTGACGTTCTTGTTGGCACCTTGGACGGAGTGTCTGATGGCTCTTTGTCTTGGACACAGTATGCAGCTGTCAAGGGCAGGGGCAGGCTACAAGTAATTGACTTGGATAAGGCTAGCCCCGGAACGATGCGTATCGCTGATCTGGCTATGGAATCAGTTCGTCTCCGGCCGGTGCTAATGGTGGAAGGGCTACCGGAGAACCCACTGGGAGTCTTCCTCATGTCAGCTGCTAAGGAGGAGTGGGAGAACACTGGGCGAGTATGGGTCATTGAACTGCTTGACCGCTGCACTGTGCCATCTCAGGACGAGATCAGTGAGTCCTACTCAGTGCCAGCTGGTGCCCTTATTCTGCAGACCGTGCAGACCATCCTATCATCAGCCGGCGAGAGCATCGTCATTGACGCATCTTCCACGCTAGCTACTTCATCCAACATGGTGTGGGAAGTGGGCACCTCCAAGCTGACCATCGTAAATGACCTGCTTGGTGTGGCCGGATATGATGCCCTATGGATGGATGGTTATGGTAACTTCCAGGCGACGCCTCGGGTGCTGCCTGCTGACCGTTCTCTTACGTATGAAGTCCTTGGTGTACCTCGTGAACTGCGTGATGGGGAACTGTCTATCTACGATCCTAACTGGTCGCTTGACCGTGACGCTTTCAAGGTGCCTAACAAGGTTATCGCAGTGCAGGCAGCTGGTGGAGAAGACGAGCCAGCACTGGTAGGAACTTGGACCAACGAAGATCCAGCATCACCCTACTCATATCCCAGGAAGGGTCGCTGGGTAACACATACTCTTGACTCAGTTGAATGCCCTGAAGGAACCACACTTGAGATCGTTGAATTCCTGGAGAATCGTGCCCGAGCAACCTTAGTAGCCATGTCGGCAGTGCAGGCACAAGTCAAGATAGAACACCTATCAATTCCTATCAGGGTTTCAGACGTACTGCGCTTCTCGCACACCAAGGCTGACATTGACGCTAGATATGTGGTTACTGGTACTTCGCTAGACACAGTGCCACTAGGACTTATGAAGACAACGCTACAGGAGGTCATCTCACTATGAGTACGGACATCACTAAGTTCAGATGGGCCACTGTCACAGCAGTGTCTCCACTGCGTATCAAGCTTGACGGAGATAGTGCTGCACTACCTATCACGCCTGACTCGCTAATAGATCCAGCCACACTGATCGTGGATGACCGGGTTCGTGTTGAGATCTCAGGCAACCGACTCTTAGTTCTTGGACGGTCAGGAGGTATTGCAGCTGATGTGGGATACAACCTGTTAGAGCTAGTGGTTTTCTCGGCATCAGGGACATTCACTAAGGCAAGCTATCCCAGCGCGAAGGCTGTGCGTGTCAAGCTGGTCGGTGGTGGAGGCGCTGGTGGAGGTTCAGGCGCTGGTTCGTACAACTCATTCGGTTCAGGCGGTGGAGGAGGAGGCTACGCAGAGAAGCTTCTTCCTATCAGCAGCCTAGCTGCTTCTGTCACAGTCACCGTCGGCGCTGGTGGCCTTGGTGTGTCAAACAACACAGGCTCAGACGGTGGCGCTACCAGCTTCGGGTCTCACGTAGCTGCTAACGGTGGAGGCGGTGGATATCGCAAGCCTAACAACACTTATCCAGCCTATGTCCCATCAGGTCCTGCTGGTGTGGGAACGATAGGTACAATCCTCTTGTCTGGTCAGGGTGGCTCTACAGGATCAGGAGACGCTACCCTCTGTGCTAGTGGAGGCGGTGGAGCGAGTGTCCTCGGGGGAGGTGGCGCTGCCTCCGGTGGCGGATCAGGTGGCGGAACTTACACAGGAGACGACAGCAAGGGTCCAGGAGGTGGAGGTGGCGGGTCATCAACTAACGGAGGCGGAGCTAATGCCGTCGGAGGTAAGGGTGGTCCCGGAATTGTGATTGTGGAGGTGTACGCATGATTGAGCGTTTCGCGCTTGTAGATGGAGCACTGGCAGTGAATATTATTCTCTGGGATAGTGACCAAGAGTTTGAAGTGCCTGATGGCTGTGTTCTGGTTAAGGTTCCTGAAGATGTGAGCCCAGGATGGACACTGATAGCGGGTGTCTGGGTGTCACCAACTCCCGTTGATTTAGAAGTTCCTATAGAAGATCCACTGGTCATTACAGCTAAGACAGCAGCACTTGATCAGCTCGTTGGATTAGGTGTATCTGACGAAAATGCACGGCTCATCGTGGGCCTGCAATAACAAGGAGAACAGCATGGAGAAATCAACTGAACCCACTGAGCCTGTAGAGCCTGAACAGCCAGATGCCAGTGCCTACTATGACCCAGAGATTGACGGTCCCTACACACCTAACGGAGGTGATAAATAATGGCTACCATAGAAGAGTTTGACAACTTCTTCGAGAAGTATAACCCGTCGGGAGGCGGAGTTGAAGAGTGGAACATGTGGTGCCAAGCGTTCGTCGCCCGGTGCTGCAAGTTCTCAGGTGACTGGAAGCGTGACTATCGGTCAGCGCGTGCTGCTCGGCTGGCTTCTGGACCACTGAGCAAGGACATGACCAACATCCCCATCGGTGCGTTCGGCTGGTGGTACTGGGAGCCAGATGATGATGTGGCTATCTATATTGGAGGTAATCTGTGGATGCGTGGCTCTCGTCACGTTACGACCCGCTTCGGTGGAGTGTCACGGAATGCTGGCTATGGCAGCTTTAGCAGCTTCCAGTCGTCAGCTAAGCTTCCGTTCCTGGGCTGGTCCAAGACTAATGGTGGCAACACAGTTGACATCACTACTCTCGCGCCTGCCGGGATGTTCAAGGATCAGCGCAAGACGGCGAACACCTTCGCTAACGTGCGTGCCACTACTAGCACCAAGGCTAAGATCACATCAGTGCTGAAGCCTGACACCATCTACACGATGATCGGGTATGCTAACGGTCAGCGAATCGGTGGTCTAAACCTGTGGTACGTGATGAAGGATAAGCATGTAGTTCACTGCTCTTCATTCCTGGAGCCGCGTAACGCTGACGGTCTCAGGAACATGACAGATGAACTCAAGCCTGACCCTGTTGTTCCCGTGCCAGTTCCTGTCCCTGAGCCTGTCCCAGGGCCGGAACCCACACCAGAGCCAGAGCCTGCCCCGGAACCTGTTCCTGAGCCTGAGCCGACGCCTGAGCCTGTTGAGCCTGACCCTGTTCCTGAGCCGGTAGAACCTGAACCGGAGCCGGAACCGGAGCCGGTGCCAGTTGAACCAGATCCAGTGAAGCCAGTACCTGAGCCGGAGCCAGCGGACACGGTGAAGGAACCGGAGGTGCCACCTCCCGGTCCGTGGGTCGGACTAGCTGCACTGATCACCATCATCGCTTCAGTGATCGCTGCATTGTGGGGAGGCACGTCTTGATCTTTCTAATCATGGCTGTGACAGCTACTCAATCGCCATCATACGAGGAGTGGATAAGAGCCATGCTTATGGAAACCAACCTGCTGCAGATAGTGTTCTGGGTGATCCTGATCGGAGCTCTTGTCGGTGCTCTGGTGAAAGGGTGGCCCGTTATCTCGGGCATAGTAGAAGGGGTCAACGCTGTAGTGGCGCTGCCTGAAGAACAACGTAGGACACGTAACACGCTAGATCGCATTGAGCGTGGGACTAAGGCCACATTCGACCGAATGGTTGTTGTGGAAAATAAGGTAAATAAACATCACCCGGAAGGTGAGTGAAATGACAATGACAATCTCACAGAAGATTGCTGAATACCGGAAGGCTATCGCAGCTGTCCTGGTTCCAGCGCTAGTAGTGCTAGGCGCTGCGCTGGCCGACGGTGTGGTGTCTGGTCAGGAATGGGTCGCCATCGTGGTGGCTGCTCTTGGTACTGGTGGCGCTGTAGCTGTGATCAGCAACAGGAAGCCAGCTGGCTCAGGTAGCGCGACGGCGACAGTGAACAACCTGACATCAGATGAGAACGGTGGCGCTACTGCCATCGTCAACAACAGGAAGCCGGAGGGCAATGAGTGATGACCACACAACTCCCGGGGATGGGGTATGAAGAGTATCCTGTTCCCACTGATCCAATGGATGACCTCCAGTGTGACAGTTGTCAATAACTGAAGCATCCCAGACGCCCCTTGCTAATACGGCAGGGGGCGTTCTGCGTTATACCGTCCTAGAGACGCTCTGAGAGAGGCCTCAGAGACACAGCAAGGCAGCCTAGCCCCCTAATGGAGGGACAGCTGCCTAGCGGTCTTCCTGCCGACCTGTACCGTCACACTCCCGGCAGGTTTCAACCTCGTCTTCACCTATGTCGTCAGTGTCGTACGCCACTAGCCCTCGGCCGTGGCAGTAAGGGCACTTCATTAGATGTACACCTTCTTGATCTCGTACCGCTGGAGGTTCTTGTCAAGGAAGCGACCGTTCAGGTCGGCGACACGGAGAACCTTGTACTTACGTCCATTGTGACGGTCAGTGTAGATCATGGTGTGCTCCTTGGTAGTGGTTGACTTGATATAATCATCATAGCACATACTTCAGGAACTGTGCAACTATTCTTCGACTGGTGGCTGCTTTATGATCTTCAGGTTGCTGTCAATGAAGTGCACGTTGTTCCCCATCTTGGTCTGAACACCAAGCCTGAGCAGGTCGCTGTCTTCAGTGGGAGGCACTAAGTTCATGATGAAGTCTGACCAAGCGTGGAGAGCCGTGCTGCCTAGGATGGCCTCCTGGATAGTCTCACCTTTCTCGAAGACACGCTTGCGAGTGTGGTGGATAAACATGATGGCGCATCCGGTAGCCTTGGCAATGGTCTTGAGGTCCTTCAGGATGGCGTACATGTCTTTGGAGTCGGACACGTTTGACTTGCCCACTGCCATGGACAGCGTGTCAATGATTACCAGCTTCAGTTCATACTTCTCGATGGTCTCATAGAGGCGCTGCTTGTCCTCATCCTCAGACAAGTCTATCTGTGCGAAGTTAGTGAACAGGTTCATTGGGATAGGTGGCTCCCACGTGAGACCCTTGTCGCTGCGCTTGATGTGGCCGTCCCAGTGATACTTCTGTCGGCCCTGGGACTTATTGAGTCCGTCATTGAGGCGACTGGAGAACAGGTACTCGCCGTCCTCCAGGGAGAAGAATCCTACTGCCTTAGGACGGCTCAGCTGGATGCCTAGTGGCTTTCTACCAGTAGCCAGCCCTAGCGCGATTTCAATGGCGATACGGGTCTTGCCAACCTTAGGAGCTGACACCAGAAGACCACAGCCAGCTTCCGGAATAATGCCGGGAACGACCCACGAAATAGGCTTCCGGATTATCTGCCCGAACTGCTCTACCGTTGCCATCCCCCATGCTTCTACCGGGGCGTCCTCATCTTCGTGGGCATCATGTAGCTCAGAGGCCTGCTGACGCTCTGGGTCTTTAGGTGTGGCTGGCTGCTGAGCATAAGCATTCGCAATGTCTTCTCTGAGACGGTCAGGCTCGTCCTTCCACTTGTTCCAGGCGGTAGCCTTGATAAGCTTGAACGTGAGATCTTGTGCCAGCCCTAGCTCAGCAGCGTTTCGGCTGAACTTCCATAGCAGCTTAGAGCGATCTCCGTATGGGTCCTCGGCACCTAGCTCAGAGGCCAGCCCTGCGGAGAACCCTAGACCTCGGGCCACACGTTGGAGAAGCTGCCCCTGTGTCCACACGCGACCACCTGAGGCGTGAACGACACCCTTGAACGGTTTCTTCTTGTGATGTGTGCTGCCTGGAACCCTAAGCAGCTGCCCTATATCAACACCTGATTTATCAGCGCCTAGCGCTTGCGTCAGCATGCCGATGAAGCCATCACGGTGGAACTCGTTGCTGGCTATCGGGGCTTTCAGCAGCCAGATGGCTTGGAGGTGTCCGGGGCTAGTTTCCCACATGTAGGAGGGCTTCAATGACTCCAGCAGTTTACGGTCATACGACTCGTCGCAGTCTACCCACACTGCACGCTGAGCAGGATACTCCTTGGCACGACGACTGTCGCTGCTGCTTACTGCTGGTGTCCAATACCAGTCCACACTATCTCGCATGTCTGGGAAGACTGGCTTGCGTGCATTGACTACTGCACCTTCACGAAACTTCTCGTGGTCAGGCTGTCCTATCTTGTAGATGTGGGGAACCCACACGCTTCCGGCTACACCTGAATGCTGCCATACCTTACGAACTATGTCGAGAGGGTTGATATCCACTCTACTACTTCCTGAGCCTTGGGATCATGGCTGACGAATGTTGCTCCGCCTGCCTGTTGGAACTTCCTGAGTGTGTACTTCTGCGCTTCAGTCGGTTTCTCCCGGGCAGACTTCTTAGCTTCTATAGCGAAGAACCTGCCGTAGGCACAGCCGAGAATATCGGGAGTACCTTTCTGCTGAAAGGAACCTCCATGAGTGCGGAGGGCGTACACCTCAGGCAACTTGTTGAGCGTTGCCAGCATCCGGCGTACGACCTCCGCTTCATCCATGGTTAGCGACGCTTGACGGTGCGCTTAGCTGTGGCAGCCTTGGCAGGTGCCTTCGCCTTAGCCGATGCAGCACGACGGCGAGGAGCAGGCTCAGGCTCTTCCTCTTCGTCTTCTTCATCGTCTTCGAACTCTTCGTCTTCGAGGTCCTCATCTTCAAGGTCATCGTCGTCAAGCTCGTCTTCGTCCTCCTCTTCGGCCTCTTCCTCTTCGAGGATAAGGTCAATCAGGTCGGCCTTCTTGACGCCGGAGTGGTCGATGCCGAGTTCCTTGGCACGCTTGCGAAGTTCGGTGATGGTGAGAGTGCTGAGGTCTTCTTCCTCTTCCTCGTCATCCTCCTCATCCTCTTCGTCTTCGTACTCTTCTTCGTCGTCAGCTTCCTCAGCCTCGTCTTCTTCGTCCTCGTACTCCTCATCATCTGAGTCGTCGTTGGCAGCGTCGCCGTCTTCGTCGAGGATGTCCAGACCGTAGGTTGCCTGAACCTGACTGCGACCTGCGTACTGCCCGGTCTCGTCCTCAACCTCGATGGCAATGGTCTTGCCGACAGGGGCGTCAGGATCGAAGTTGACCGCCTTCTTAGGGATGGTCATGCCAGCAGCTACCGCGAGGTCACGGAGCTTCCAGTACTGGTTCTGCTGGAGCTTGCAGTAGAACGGGAAGAGGCGCGACTTGTAGCGTGAGTCTGTAGGAGCCAGCGCGTAGACGAGCATTGCAGTTCCATCGCCGGCTTCAGTTTCCTGCACCGAAACGATCTTTGCCTTGTGCAGCCCCTCAGGGATGCTGCGTGTGTTCCAACCCGAGCGTTCTTCAGTCTTGCTGAAGTCGAGTCTGATCTTCTTTGCCATGAGATATCCTTCTTGTTTTCTTGTGAATTCTCGACTAGCGGGTCCAGCCGAGAAGTGTGTTCAACTTGCCTATTGTAGGCGTCTTGAGATATGGGGGAGTGCCAGTGTACACCCTGCTCCGCGCACCAGCCACAATTGAGGCGGACGGACCTAGCCAGAGCCTGCGAACGACTTTCCCGTTGACGTGTGCGATGTACAGCCTGCCGATGACATCTGACATCTGCATGACGCCACTGGCAGAGCCGGGGGATAGATCAACTGTGGTCATTACCCCGGTGTCCTCATCGTCGTCCTCACTGATCCAGTCTTCATTAGGGAGTATCAGTTTCTCCTGAGCCAGGATGATGCATTCCTTCTGCTTCTCATCGCGGAGTGTGCGTACCAGTGCCAGCAGTGCCGAGTTCGCTATGCCGTATTGGGACTGAGTTGCTCCTCCACCCTTGGTCATCTCGAACAGCATCGTGGCGTGGAGTGATGTGGCCGTGTCCAGTACGATGCGATCGTGGCTCTTGATGAAAGAACCGTTCATGAGCTTGGACAAGTTCTTAGCAGACATGTCCTCTTCCACCGTGATGCCCGTGGTGTCAATACCAGTGAGACCTTGATCAGCGCTGAGGATGGCCGTCTTGCCTTTCGGGGCATCCTTCAGGGCTAGTGTCGTCTTGCCGACCTTCGGCCTGCTGTAGATGGTGTAGATCATTTCTTGCCCTTCTTCTTGCTCTGATTTGGGTAGTAGTCAAGTGGGTCACGTGTTGTGACGTAGCGTGTGCGCTGTTCAATGTCCGAGTTGCCGTGCATCAAGTCAGCTACTGTGAGGTCCTTGTAGTTGCACATGTAGCCCGAGCACGCACTGGTGTTCCGTTCCACACAATCTGGGTCGTCCCACTTGTACTGTAGCAGGCGACGAGAACTCGTGACGAACGCCTTGCGCTGTCGTTCAGCCTGTTCTGGGCTGAAGGTAAGTCGGTCACGCCTAAACTCCGTGGAGTAGTCTCGGTGCATAAGGGCCACCAGGAACTCTTCTACATAGGCACGCTCACCAGCGTCTTCGATAGCCAGCAGGAACTTCCTGTTGATAATGGTTGCCATGTTGTTCTTGATGAGCCACTCCTTGAACACTGGGAGCGTCGTGCCACTGGGCTTCAGCACTCGGCTTATCTTGCCCTTCTGTGTCAGCGTAGGCGTGTGAATGGCGCTGGTTCTGCAGTAGTCATAGATGAAGCCCTTCGGCTGTGGTAGAGGCTTGCCCTTGTACCGGAGCGCCTTGTACTGAGGAGAGTTAGCCACTGCCCAGAGATAGGAGTAATGCTGGAAGGCGAGTTCACGGTATCTCCAGTCCGGCAGTGTGGCGTGAGTCTTGTGGTCGCCGAGCCACACGTTGCCCTCTTCATCCAACCAGATGATGTCAATGCGGCCACGGTACAGCACCTTCCCTTTGAACATGGGACGCTCTACCGTCAGCTCTACTGCAATGGGAGTCAGGACGTCATTACGGTGGACCCAGTCGTAACTGAGGACAATGTTGTAGCACTCGAGAGCAAGGCCAGCTGTCTCCTCTTCGAACGTTTCAGCTTCAGCCTTGGCTGTCAACTCCTTGTGCAGCTTCTTCCAGTTGCCACCCTGAGCACGTTCCTCCAGCAGGCTATGAATCCACGTGCCACGAGTCAGAGGCTTGCTCTGAAGACGTGGACGGAGTCCTAGGATGATGCCGTAGTAAGTTTCCCTGGGACAGGCTACGAAGCCGCTCACCATGCTCTGAGTGATGATCAGCTTGCCATCCTCAGTTGTGGGCCACGTGCCACGAGCTCCGTGCCACGCCTTGCTCCCGGGCTTCTTGCCTGTGGATGGTAGTGCCTTGGCAGTCACTTGACTATCCTCCATGTTTCTGATGAGTCCCACGACATGCACAGGGTGCGATGGATGTCGTGAGTACCATTACGTTTCCAGCACTGCAAGATCCTGTCAGGAACCGTAGATCCTTCAAGGTAGTACGTGTGACCACATCTCTTAGAATTCGGCAAGGGGTTCACCTCCCCAGCATCGTGAGATCGTGACGTCTGCTTTGAGAAAGAACTTTCTATCCAAGGTGTCATCAGCTTGCTCCATTGTCTCTTTTACGATTCGTCCTACTCTACGCGCTGTCTTGTATGGGGCAGTCAAGCACACGGAGTCATGGACAGTGGTGACCAGCTTAGCTCCCAGCTCTGGGAGACGCAAGTCAGTTGCGAGCCGACCTAAACTGATCAGCATGAAGTCGCTACCTGTAGACTGCACAGGCGAGTTGATAGCCTGCCTGAATGCGTTCTCCTGTACCCAGAAGTCTTCGTGGTACACCCGAGGCAAGTGCCTGAACCTGCCGAACTCGTTGTGCACGCCACCGAACTCAATAGCTTCACGACGCTGCTTGCGATACCACTCGGGCAGTCCACCGAAGGTGGTGAAGTACTCATCACGGAACACCTCAGCTTCCTTGCGAGTAATGATGACGCCGTAGCTCTCTCGCACATAGTCGGCGAAGTGTTTAGCCATCATACCGTAGAGGAAGCCGAAGTTGACGCCCTTAGCGAGAGTCCTGTGCTGCTTGGTGACCTCACTACCACGAACCAGCCTCTGGGCTATGTAGGTGTGGATGTCCTCATCGTTTCTAAAGAGTTCCAGCATGGTTGGCTCGTTAGCCATCACAGCGGCCACACGAAGCTCCAGCTGGCTGAAGTCAACCTCAATCCACGCCTTACCGGGTTCACCGAACAGATTTCTGGTTGCCCTGTCCCGGGGTATCTGCTGCGAGTTCAGCCCCGGTGTCTCCTTGCTAGGGCTACTACTGCTGAGTCTCCCTGTAACAGTCCCGGTGAGACTGAAGCTTGTTGGTATGCGGCCATCCACCGTGCGATCCATGATGGGATTGAGAAACCCTGTTAGCTGCTTGTAGAGCGTGCTGCGCTGGGACAGCAGGCGTGCAGCCGGATGGTCAATCTTGGCTAGGTCCTCTTGGGACATCCCAGGGTTTCCTTCGGGCCATGTCTTTGTCGGCTTGGTGCGACGTGGACAGAGAGCTCCTTGATAGACGTAGAGCCACCACTTAGTCCAGTTAGTGTTTCCCCACTTAGGTTTCGTCTTCTTCAACCACTCCGGCCAGTCTTCGATGTCTGGGATGCTGGAGTCAAGCTTGTTCTCGATGGCTGCTATCTGGTCTTCAACCTTGGCTTGCGTCTTAGCCACCAGACCTAGTCGTACTGGTAGCCACGTGTCTTCCATCTGCAGGAGTGCAGGGCTGGCAGGCAGCATCACTTCGCGCATCACCCTGACTGGATTCTCGAAGGGCTTGAGATTCTTCTTGACGTGTCGGCGCTGCCACTTTAGAAGCTCCCGCGTGATGTGGCCGTCCTTGGCTGCATAGATGCTGACGCGTTGCTTGCTGGCTTCCCACGCCTTGCGTGAGATGCTCTTGCGATCTTCCCACATCTGGCCGAACTCTTCACCAAGGTTCTTCACGTTGTCGTCAGCCCAGTCGGTATAGCCGAGGAGCCGTTGCCCTAGGTCCTTCAGTCCTACCGGATGATTCTCATCAAGCAGGTGAGCCATGAACATCGTGTCCCACGTGATTCGCACCTGAGCACCATAGCTAAGGAGCCACCTCTTGTCAAACGGAGAGTTGTGGGCTACGCCATTACGGATGCGGAGCTTGCCGAGTTCGGCCGGACTGCTAGGCCACCAGACCATCACATCGTCACGATCGTAGGGAGCGAAGGCTACACAGAGAATCTGACCCTTGCCGACAGTCAGTGCTGTGGTCTCGATGTCAAAGATGAGTGGTGCCTTGGACTGGGCTAGATAAGCCTGTACCTCAGCTAGATCATCGCTGATAAGTAGTTGCATAGGTGGACTCCTAATGTGTGTGAAATTATAGTGCAGTGGACCGAGTGGGACTTGAACCCACACCTACTGAGAGTTGATCTCAGCGCTCTACTTGAGCTATTGGCCCTAGCATGAAACCCTCACCCGGTGAGAGGTGAGGGCTTCATGTGGTTGGTTAGCGGACAGGACGCTTGCGTGCTGCTGGCTTGGTCGGAGCGACCTTCTCAGCGGTCTTCTTGACTGCTGGCTTGGCTGCTTTCTTGGCTGCTGGCTTGGCTGCTACAGAGCGCTCAAGCTGCCATCCGGTGGGAAGCTCGTCAACGTCAGCGATAGCTGCTGCGATGAGTTCGTCGAACGTGCCATCTTCGATAGCCGAACGGAAGGCGATGAATGCGATAGCACGCATGGCCTTGTAACGGGCCTTCTGCGAGTCAACACCAGTCTCGGCAACGACGGTGTCGATACCAGTGTTGATGACCTGCTTGATGGAAGGCTCGGTTGAAGCTACCTCTGTGGTCTCTTCAGCTTCAACGGGTGCGACTGCCTTGGTGGACTTAGTGGACTTGCGTGTGGTAGCCATTGTGGACTCCTTGGTTGATGGTTCATGGTGGCGGGGTGCCTTGTGAGTATCACTGTACATGCTGATGCCGATGTGTGCAACTCCTAGACGAAACTATTTTCTACGGATACGACGGATGACCTTTCTAAGGTGCTCGTGGTCTTCTTGCAGCGTGGTCCAGACATCCTCATCCACTGTGCCACGGCCACACAAGAACCACACCGTCGGACTCACTGGGGACAGCTTGATCCGGTCGCTGGCTTGCTTGAACGTGACGTAGTTGAAATCGCTGGTGTACCAGATCAAGTCCTGGGCTACGGAGATGTCTACTGCCATAGCCACCGTCCGGGGCTGCACCAGCAGCACGCGCTTCTCACGGTCCTGCTGGAACGCCTCAATCACATGGTTCTTGTTAGGTGTGGCCCCGGTGATTAGCAGGTGTCCCAGTCCCTTCATGTTCAGGTATCTGCGCACCAGCTTCACTTCCCACAAGTGCGTGCATGCGATGATGACCTTGCCGTCACACCTTTCAAGCACCTTGCCCAGTGCGGATAGTCTGGCTCGGGCTGCTGGCAGCACTGTGAACGACTCGCCATCCTCATCCTTGAACCAGCCACCGACAAGAGTGCGCATGCGTAAGAGACGGGTCAGGGGGTTCAGCCCGATGACTGTTCTGCCGCCGACGTACACCACACCCTTCTTCAGCATGTCCCTGTGCATCTTCATGACGTCAGCCGGGACAGGATATCGAACCTTGCGGATAGGCACCGGGTCACCGGGTCCAACCATAGTGATGACGTCGGACTGGATGTACTCGTTCAGCTGAGCCTGACGTATGGGACGGATGAGTTCGGGGAAGCCCTTGACATTAGTCCACTCACCGAAGTGTTCACGGAAGTCCCTTGCGCTTGCCCACTCATCTCGGATGGCAGGGTTCAGGAATGTCCACTGACCGTAGATCGCATCAATCTGGTCTGGGTTAGTAACAGGTGTGCCAGTCATCAGCAGCCTGTACGACCACGAGTGAGCCAGTGGCCGGATGTTACGGCCGAACACAGAGCTAGGTGTCTTGATGATGTGAGACTCGTCCAGCAGCATCATGCCCTTGCCGTCAGCCAGCTTAGCCAGCTTGCGCAGATATGGCCCGAGCCTCTTCCAGGGAGCCTTGCCGAACTGCTCATAGTTCACGAACAGCAGCGTGACACCCTTGAACCGAACAGGCTCTGGATATGTGTTGCCAGCAGTCAGCGGGAAGAACCTGTATCTCGTCTTCAGCCACTTAGCAGCTTCAGTCTTCCATACGCCTTCAGCGACCTTGGGACCCACGATAACTACGATCGGGGGCTTGTGGTGCTGTACCCACTTTAGAGCCACAGCGGTCTTCCCTGAACGTGGCTCAGCCCAGAGAGCCGCGAAGGTTCGACCGGGTTCAACCAGTCGTTCCAACGCGACACTCTGGGAGTCCCTTAGTTGAAAGGACACTAGACCAGCATACGGCGTCGAATAGCAGATACGACTACAGCACTGACACCGATCAGCAGTGACGCAAGGCCTCCGAGCAGAACGCCCTGCTTGTCATCGCTTCCAGTGTATGCCAGCGTCGCCGCTACTGGCACAGCCTTCACTGGATCATCAATCTGGACAGGAGGTGTGGTATCCACCGGAGGAACCACTACTACAGGCTCTTCTTCACAGACGACCGCTTCATGCTCGATGGTCACTGCTGGGATAGCTTCCTGCCCTGGGATTGCCGGGACAGCTTCAGACACAAGGCGCTGCTCGGTCTCAGCTGGTGTGGCTTCAAGATAGAACCAGTCAACGTTCCCCGAGTTCTCGTGGCTGCGGAAGTATGCGCCTTCAACTCCGACACCATGAGGATCGCCGGCGACGTTAGCCTGCCACTGATCTCCCGGGAATTCTGGAGCATCATCGCTCTTCCACTTGCCTGTGAATGAGTAGCGCTGCCAGCCAGCTTCTTTGATGATGACTGTTTCGTACACTGCATCCACAGCTGGAACCTCGTCTACGGCAGGCACCTCGGGGGTGACTACCTCAGTCCAGGCTTCTGATGGGACACAGTCCTCGTTGACTGTAGCGCTAGCTGGAAGCACTGTGGCGAACGCTAGCCCTCCTCCTACAAGCAGAGCTGTGACAGCGCCTGCTAGCATCTTTGTGATCTTCATTGTTCCTCCTTGGAACGTAGGGTTATTAGAATGGTCAGTATGCCCTAAGCAGGGTCAGGACGCAAGTGTTATTATCTCGATACCACACCCCTCTAGATATCGGGTAGGATCGGGTCTGTGCGACTCGATGGGTTGAAGGATAATTAGTCGGGCCACACCTGAGGCGGAAACCAGCTTGGCACAATCGGCGCATGGTGCGTGAGTCACATAGATTGTGGCACCTTCAACATCAGTCCTACTGGCATGCAGCAGAGCATTCGCCTCGGCATGGACGCTCGGGCAGGCGTATCCGTAACCACTAACCATGTCTGGGACGCCACCAGCTGCTCTCAGACACCAGTTCTGGCATCCCAGGCTAGTGTCTGCCGGATACCCACTGGCAGGACCGTTGTAGCCTGTAGAGACCACTCGGTTGTTCTTGACAATGACAGCACCTACCTGAGCACGATCGCAGGACGACCTACGGGACACAGCCCGAGCAACATCTGCCCAGACCGTGTCCCACGATGAACGTGTCATCGGCCGTTCCAGCCACGTGCGAAGTTCTCTGCGAACTCCACGAACGCGTCATTGATCTGACGGTAGATGGTTCCCAGCTGCTCAGCAGCGGACGGCATGGCCCTAAGCTTTTCTAGACGTTCTCTATCAAGCTTATCTGCATACTCTTTAGGCGTCATCCCGTTGACCTTAGCTGCTGCGATGATAGCCATGCGATCGGCTGAACGCTTGAGTCTGCGATTAGCTTCACGGACCTCTAGTTGCACGTCCATCAGCTTGCCTTGTACTCAGCCGAACGTGTTCGCGCTAGGTTCTCTTGATGCTTAGCCATGTAGTCAGTGACGATCTCCTGACCGCTGACACCTGCTGCTAGGTACAGCGAGAGGACGAAGTGCAGCACGTCGGCCATCTCCTCACGGTACTTATCCACATCCTTGATGCCGCGTGAATCCTTCCATGGCTTCCAGTTGACCTCAGCCAGCACCTCATGGAGCTCATCAGTGGTACACAGGATGGTGTCCCGAATGTGCCTGCTCACAGCTTCAGGATCATTGACGTCTACGTCACGACCCCACTTCTCCTCCAAGCTGTGCTGCATCTTCAGCAAGAGGTTGAAGCCTGTAGCTGTGTTGTGAACCAGCTCCTGCATCGTGTGATACTCCTCGATGTCTTCTTTAGGTGGGAAGCGCTTGTCAAATGCCTTTCCAAGGGCATCAGCTTCTTCGCGACTGAACAGGGCTGGTGGGAGGTGATACGCCTGCTCTGTGATGTCATCTCGTTCGCTCATTGTGGTGTTCCTTTTCTCTCCTTGATAACGAACCGTTGCTCCTTCTCGAAGGTGGCTGTCATACGGTCTATTTCTTCCCAGGATACCAGCCTAGGGTCTTCCTGGTCTTCGCTGCTGAAAGGGCTTAGCACTACCATCAGCGCCTCTGCGAATCCAGTAGCTTCGGAGCGGAGAAGAGCCTTCTGCTTAGGGTCTTCCTCTTCTTCCGCTGTGACGGCTAGATCGTTGTATGCGTTGTGCAGCTTGCGCACAATCTGAGCACCTACGATGTCACCAGCTTTGAGCACGCTGTTGAATCGCACGCGCTTGTCGGTTATGTGCTGGAACGCACTGGTGGTCAGATACCGTGCGATGTCTTCGCTGGTCTCGTGCCCTGCGTCTAGGGCCGATTCAATGCCTTCGGTTAGAACGTCGATGGTTGTTACCCGACCTTCGCGCATCTCCTCACGGTCATCAATCACCGCGAAGATAATACCCCTGCCACCGAACACTGGATCAGGTTCTTCGTGAGCGCGTGTGCTTTTCTTAGCCACCTTGCTCACCTCCTTACTAGTCTGTATGATGATTCCCTCGTCACGGTAACGAAGGAGTTCTTGCGCGGCCTCCATGCGTGTGGCCTGGGATAGCTTCTTGTTCTGAGAACGGTCTAGCAGCACTCCCACCTTGAACAGGTGGTCAAGGTGGAGATGCTTGCCGTGGTCAGACTGTGATCCGCTGTCGTTCTTCTTCACGGAGTACCGTCATCAGATAGTCATCTGTGTAGAACGCTGCATCGACTTCAGTCTCATCTATGATAGGACTGTCTAACTTGAGCCATCTCTGTGCGAACACCTTGTTATCGATGTCACTGTGCACCTCTACCAGAGAGATGGTGCGGAACAGTGAATAGTCAGTTCTCTTGTTCATCTCGATGAGAAAGAGCGTCTGGTAGTAGTACATGTCGTTGACAGCTGCAAGAGGGCTTCCTGCATCATACAGTTCATCCTTGATGCCACGCACTGTCTCAGCTGCATGTATCTTCACAACGAGATGTGTGTCAGGCATGGCGAACACCGTGCGAGGACGATCGTCATACCATTCTCGGTCGGGCATAGCCAAGCGGTAGACCATGTGACTTAGCCAGTCAATACGATCATAGGTAATTGGGATGTAATCGGGATATAGGCTAACTTCCTCTTGCTGTCGTGCGTGCATGTTCTTGGTCGCATTGTATAGAGCAATGTGATCGTGAGCGAGGTTAGTAGCGCTGGTGGACTTGCCCGTCTTGTCCGGGCCTTCAAACGCGATGAACATTATTGCTTCTCCTTGATCTGTGTGACGATGTCATGCATGGATACTTCTCTGGGCTGTGCACCGGAGAAGGCATACCACTGAGTCCAGTGTACACCTATCTTCATGATTCCTCCAGCCTTGTTCCGCAAGGTGGCTCTCAGGTACGGTGCGATCTCTGGGTAGACCTTGAAGGCATTGTCCAAGTCTGGCTGACGCGCCGTAGGACTCTGCGGATCAATCGGGATGGTGGTCTCTATGCCAGTATCGGCATCCTGTGCCACAGCTGGCAGCGTGAACCACTTCTGCCCAGACGATAGCAAGTGCAGCGTCGTGCCTAGGTCTTCACCGTGCATGTGAAACTCGGGTGGCAACTCCTCCAAGGTGAGCCGGTCCAGATCGTAGAAGATTACTGCACACGGGAATCCCCCCTTGTCAAAGGTTGCTCCCACTGTGGTGTCTACGTCTCCGCTGAAGAGACCGTTGCGAGGATGCCCTAGTGCTGCGAGTGGTTCTGCATCAAACGCGCTCTCGGCCATCTGACAGGCCACAGCTAGGGATCGAACGTAGTTGTCAACACGACTACGACCACTCACCCCGAAGCTGTGCCTGCGAGTATGGTCTGTCTTGCCTTCACGTGGCAGGCGCTCCAGCAGGGACACCGAGCGGATGTCATCGTCTATCTGCAGGATGCGTGTGAAGCCCTGGGATCGTGCATGGCGGACAGCTCTCATGCGTGCTGCCCCTAACCCTGGAAGCTTCACGAGAACCTGCTTAGCCCATGGATAGGACTTCAGGTAGGCATCAGCCTGCTCCTTGCGAACCACGATGCGAATCTTGCGCTTCACACTATCTGGAGCGTCGTTCATGGTGTTCAGGAAGAGTGCAGCACCGGGGCGATTGTACGTCGGCACATAGATGGGATATATCCAGGAAGGCTTGGCAACCTTCAGAAGGGGTATATGCTCATTCACGGTCTACTCCTTGCTGCGGAGCTGCTTCTGGACAGCCTTGGCAATGCCAACCACGATAGCCACTCCGATGAAGAGAGTGATTATCACGAGGAAGCTCAGCATTGCCCAGCCCATCCAGATCATGACCAAGTCCCAGGGATTCACGCTGTGGCCTCGCTTCCTTCGATAGGCGCTTGCCAGACGCGACGCTGAAGTCGTTCGTCAATGTCGTAGGCCACATCCTCGAGGAGAGCGAAGTGGCGTGGATAGACGTGGAGGTTGGCAACCTGGAAAGTGATGGTGCCACGCTTCAGCTCTGGGAAGGGCAGTGCCAGATAATTCAGCACACGCTCCATGAGGTTGTCCCACATGCTGTAGTCAGCGCGGTAGCCGAACACGGCGTCCATACTGCGCATCTGGGCGATGATGTGTAGGTGCCCTTCTGCGTCCACCATGAAGTTGAGCGCGTTCGTGCAGATGAAGTCGTTGCGACCCTGGAAGTGGGACAACTCGTGCACGCTTCTGTCGCTGATAATTGCGACGCTGTGCCGAGTGCCTAAGCCCTCCTTGAGGAAGGCGTCCACAACGTTCTGGAAGACTCCCACGTGGACAGGCTGCCCGACTCGGTTGCGATCACCGAACAGGATGTGGCCGTAGGCACTGTTCACCTTGCCGTCGTCGCCTGCACACGCTTGGAAGAGCGCTGGCACTGGACCTTCCATGTCGGCCAGAAGGTCACTGCCTGAGTTGAACCAAGCCAGCTCACGGCGGACCCAGTCTTCGTTGACAGCGCCGATCATGCTGTGCTGGTCCGCGATCCAGTCAACCGAGTAGAGCACCTTGTTCCCGGTGCGTGGATCAATGGGGGCTGTGCTCAATGCCAGCACCACATCGTCAATCGTATTCTTGTGAAGCATGTGGTCCTCCTTAGGGACGCTAATGGGGTATGTCCTAGCCTAGGGTATGGGGGGCCGTTATACCAGCCCCCCCTCCTGTTAGCTCAGCTGCTTGGTGTGTCCTAGACCCTTCTCTCCAGTGTTGGAGTTCTGTCCGGCGGTGAATCCAGCCGATGATGCGTTGTGGTCAAATGCCTTCTTGGTGGCACGACCCTTGCGAACACCGAGGTTTGACATGTACGCCTGCACAGCCTGTCCTCGGTCAATGATGGCTAGCTCAGTACCGCTGCTCTCTTTCTCAGCCTCCTGGATGGCGCTAGCCCTGTTATCCCGCATGCGACGTGCTGCTCCGTCGCCGAAGCCCGTCAGGAAGGCTGCACGAGCGTTCCACTTGCCTTCGGTACTGCGCATGTCAAAGTCGTTCTTGTTGACCTTCCACCATGCGCTCATTGCGACGGTTGCTTGGATGTGCAGCGACTCAGCGAGGATGTACAGCTGGTCAACATCCGACTGGAAGCCGACCATGTGCAGCGTGATCGTGTTGCGACCATTGCTCTTCATGAACTCTACGTTGCCGTATGCGCGGCCGACTGCGTGGATGAACTGCATCAGGGGCTTCTGGTAGCTACCGGAGCAGACGTAGGTACGAGTGATGATCTTCTCGGTAGCCGAGCCAGCCTTGGAGCGCTTGGCTTCCAGGACGGACTGGTCAATCATGTACTTGACCATGAGACGTTCAGCGTGCTCGGTGAGGGCTTCAGCCTCTTCCGGCGTGGTCTTCTCGGCCTTGGCGAGAAGCTGGTTGATCAGTTCGATCTTCTTTTCAGTTGCAGTTGACATGAGGTGGACTCCTTATGAGGTGG
>Ga0314855_100050_pt1 | contig 40528 bp, 36 predicted proteins | sample 2018CB1WmetaG_FD_203636 | JGI IMG/M metagenome (GOLD analysis project Ga0314855, IMG submission 203636) | Cryopeg brine viral communities from Beaufort Sea near Barrow, Alaska, United States - 2018 CB1W | ecosystem: Environmental > Aquatic > Marine > Coastal | place: USA: Alaska | collected... | reverse complement strand
TCCGCGTCGGTGATCTCCTCGCACGCTCCATCCGAGGACAGCACCGACGCCCGCCGATGTATCTCCGTGGACGTCAGCCCTGCCGACCACAAGCACGCTTCCTTGACTCCTCCGTCGAGTGAGACAAGCTCGATCTCGCCTGCCCAACCCAGCTTGTCGAAGTCGAGACCCGGCGCACACTTGACCACCACGTCGCGGCCGGCGTAGGCGTCAAGTAGCAACGGCAGCGGAGGCTCGAGCGCAGCCGGGTCGTGTGTGCGCCGACCACCTGCACGCCGACCAGGGTCGGCGAGCACGACGGTTCCGCGGGTTGTCGAGGTGAGTGCGTCGGCCCGGAGAATGCGGGCTCCCGGCACATTGTGGGAGGCCATTCTCAGCCGAACAGGGTCGAGGTCGCTGCCGACGGCAAGGCCCGGGGTGGCGGACAGTGCGGCGAGTTCGGTACCGATCGAACAGGTCACGTCGTGCACGTCGCGGCCGGCAAGTCGCGCCGCTCGGCGTTGTGCGATGTGGGACGGCGTGGCTTGCTGGACTGCATCGTCGGTCAGCAGCCAGTTCTCGCCGTCGGCGATCTTGGACTGGGCTTTGCGCCGCAGTCGCACGGTCTCGACCAGTGGGCCCGCCCGGTCTCCGTAGGAGGAGCGCACAGCGCCGATGTCCGAGAGCATCGAGCTCTTGGTCAGAGTCAGGCGCCCGATCTCGCCCAGCGCACTGACGCCGATGTCGCTACACAGGTAGTCGATATCGGCGTCAGTGAAGGTATAGGCCATGTGAAGTGCGGAGAGGTCGGCGGATCAGCCCTTCTTCGCACCAGTGATCATCACGTTGTAGAAAAATCCGCGTGGCACAACGTGCTTGAGTACCTTCTCGTCGACCCAGCTGAGCGACTTCCATCCGCCGAAGGCAAACCTGGCCCAGTTCCAACCGAGCTTGTCCGCAGGGACAGCGGCCTCGAACGTGCGGACGGGCCAACCGAGAAGGGCGGCCGCGAATTCCTCCGTCTGCGCAGAGACTTCGATAGCGCCTGCGCTCGTGGCGATGTTCTCGAGATCGCTCGGGTCGAACGTGTGCAGATCGACCACCGCCTCCAGCGCCGCCGCACGTGAGGACTCGTCCAGTTCCTCCTGCGGCTTGCGCCAGCTGCTCAAGAACGGGAGCTTCGTGGCGCGAGTGGTTGCCTCCCAGGTCAGGCGACCGAGCCAACGAGCATAGAAATTACCGACCGTGGTCGGCTCACCCGCGAACACGAACCGCCCGCCGGGCTTGAGGACCCTGAGTACCTCGCGCAGTGACTGCTCCACATCAGGGATGTGATGCAGAACGGCATGGCCCACGACCAGGTCGAATGTGTTGTCCTCGTACGGAATGGTCTCCGCATCCGCGACGCGGCCATCGACGTCGAGATTGAGATGCCCCGCGTTGCGCAAGGCCACCTTCACCATGCCCGGTGACAGATCGGTCACCGAGCCCTTCTCGGCGACGCCTGCCTGCATGAGGTTGAGAAGAAAGAAGCCCGTTCCACAGCCCAGCTCCAGCGCACGCCCGTAGGGAAGAGCGTCCTGAGCGTCGGGGTGGCCACTGACGGCCTGATCGAAGCGTCCACGTGCATATTCGATGCAGCGCTCGTCGTACGAGATCGACCACTTGTCGTCGTACGTCTCGGCCTCCCAGTCGTGGTAGAGGACCTGAGCAAGTTTGGTATCACTCCGCGCTGCTTCGACCTGCTCAGCAGTGGCATGCGGGTTGGGCGCCGGGTCGTCGGAGACGGGGGCCGCGAGAACAGCATGGAGGGGCGCATCCGCGGCGGCGGCGCTGCCGACGCTGACGTTCTCGGCGCTGACGTTCTCGGCACCGTTGTTGCCGTATGGGCTTGCAGTCATGAGGGCAGCCTACTATCCAGTAGCGAATGAACAAGTTCTAGTTATTGCAGTGCGGCTCACTCGCCGGTGAACTCAGCCTTACCCGGGCCGTGTGCAATGAACGACTCCAACCCAATCGTACGATCGTTCGTAGCGAACAGTGCCGCGAACTGCTGTGCCTCGATCTTCAAACCGGTGTGCAGGTCGGTGTCGAGACCTTGGTCTATCGATGCCTTGGCGGCAGCCAGGGCACGAGGCGCACCGGTGGTGAACTGAGCCGCCCAACGCCGAGCCGCGTTGTACACCTCGTCGGGAGCTACCACCTCGTCGACCAGACCGATGCTCAAGGCTTCCTCCGCGCCGACGAAGCGACCGGTGAACACCATGTCCTTTGCCTTACTCGGACCCACGAGCCTGGCCAGACGTTGAGTTCCGCCTCCGCCGGGAATGATGCCGAGAAGCACCTCCGGAACTCCGAGCTTCGCGTTGTCTCCGGCGATGCGGCGGTCCGCACCCAAGGCCACTTCGAGTCCGCCGCCGAGCGCGTATCCGGTGATTGCCGCCACGACAGGCTTCGGTATCTCGGCAAGCGCACCGAGTGCGGACTGAAGATCGCCGATGATTCCCGCCATCTGCACAGCTGAGAGTTCCGCCATCTCCTTGATGTCCGCACCGGCGGCGAAGACCTTCTCGCCGCCGTAGACGATCACCGCTGCGACGGCGGAATCCTTCGTCGCTGCACGCGCCGCGTCGCGGATCTCCTCCTGGACTTGACGGTTCAAAGCGTTCATCGGAGGACGGTTCAAGACAATGGTGCCGATACCGTCTTCGACCTCGAGGGTTACGAACTCAGCCATGTGCGCATACGCTACCGGTGCGGCTCAGCGACCCGTCCATGGGTGCGCGCTACCTGCGTAGTACCCATCCTGGCCCGGAAAGTCGATACGCAGTTCACCGTCGACGTGGTACAGATTCGGCTGAATCGGAGTGATATCCGGCGTCGAGGCGAGCACTTCCGCAACGGTCGAGAATGCGGTGAGACCGGCCAACTGGCTCCACGTGGGCGGCAGCAAAATGGTCTCACCGCGCCGCCACTCATCGAGCGCTGATTCCAAGGAGCGCCATCCGACGGAAGCGGCCTCACTGGTCGCGCCGTCGGCGTGCTGGCCGTCGGGTTGCACCGCGACGAAGAACCGCGTGTCGTAGCGCCGCTTCTCCCCCACCGGCGTTATCCAGTTCGACCAGGGGCGCAACAAGTCTGCGCGCAGGACCAAACCATTACGCGTCAGAAACTGCGCGAATGTCTGCTCGCGGCGTTCCAAACGGCCCCTGTCGTCGGCGTATCGGTGGGTATCCGACACGACAGAATCCGCGGAAGGTCCAGCGAGCAGGACTCCGCATTCCTCGAACGTTTCTCTGGCCGCCGCGCACACGAGTGCCTGCGCATGCCGCTCGTCCACCCCGAACCTCTGCGCCCACCACCGCGCGTCAGGGCCCGCCCAGGCCAGCTCGGAGTCCGCATCGGAGATGTCGACTCCGCCGCCGGGAAACACCGTCATTCCTCCGGCGAACGCCATTCCTCCCACGCGTTCCAACAGAAATACCTCGACGCCTTCGGCGCCATCGCGCAGGAGGATGACGGTCGAAGCATCCCGAACGGGTACGTCTGTGGATTGCGCTACGGCTTCTGATTTGGCTTCGGTGGAATCTTCGGCGGAGGACACCAAAGAAAACTACAACGCTCAACGACGATGCTGACCGGCCGCCCTCGTTCGCCGCGCAAAGAATCGGCCGTCCACGCGATCGAGGGTGATCGACTGGCTGAACGCCTCGGTGAGGTTCTCCGCGGTGATGACGTCGTCCACCAAACCCTGCGCCACGACGCCGCCCTCCTTGAGAAGCAGCGCGTGAGAGAACCCTGGCGGAATCTCCTCGACGTGGTGAGTGATGAGCACCGTGGCGGGTGCGTCCGGATCGGCAGCAAGGTCGGCCAACCTGGCTACGAGTTCCTCTCGACCACCGAGATCGAGGCCTGCCGCGGGCTCGTCGAGGAGAAGAAGTTCAGGGTCGGTCATCAATGCCCGGGCGATCAGAACGCGCTTGCGCTCGCCCTCGGACAGAGTTCCGTAGGTGCGCTGCGCCAGATGCTCGGCGCCCAAGCTCTCCAGCATGTCCACTGCGCGCTCGGTGTCCATGTCGTCGTACTGCTCACGCCAGCGGCCGAGGACGCTGTAGCCGGCCGATACAACCAGGTCTTTGACGCTCTCGTCCGCGGGGATCCGGTGAGCCAGCGCCGACGAGGACAAACCGATCCGAGGCTTCAGATCCGCCACGTTCGCTTTGCCGATCACTTCGCCGAGAACGTGCGCCATTCCGGATGTCGGGTGTACCTCCGCGGCGGCGATCCGCATCAGAGACGTCTTGCCTGCACCGTTGGGTCCGAGTACAACCCACCGTTCGTCCAGCTCCACTTGCCAGGTGACCGGACCGACAAGCGTCACCCCGCCCCTCCTGATGAGGACGTCGTTGAAATCGATGAGCAGATCGGGATCCGGTTCAGACACGATGCCTATCTTGTCGCACATCGGTCGGGCTTTCACGGCAGGATCTCAAGGCGTGTCGCCGAATCCTCATCAGATAGCTACCAATCACCGAACTGCGCCCGGGACTCCATTCCCTCTCGGTGCAACCGCACGCGAAGGTGGCACTCAATTCGCAGTCCACTCGCCCGAGGCCGAAGCAGTCGAAATCTGTCTGATCGCCCCGGACGGAGGGGAACGACGCGTCGAATTGACCGACCAAACCTTCGGTGTGTGGCACGGGTTCCTCGCCGGTGTACAGCCAGGAACCACCTACGGAATTCGAGCGCACGGACGATGGGAGCCGAGCAACGGACGCAGATTCAACCCACACAAGATCCTGCTCGACCCGGCGGCCAGACAGATCACCGGCGGCCTCGGCTCGGCCCAGACGCTACTGGCCTACGAGGACGAGCCATTCGGGCGTGCCAGCGAGAGCGACTCGCTCGGACACGTTCCGTTGGCTATCGTGACCGAACCAGATCCGGCGCCGACGCCATCCGGGCCGAACGTGCCGTGGGATCGCACCGTTCTGTACGAAATGCACGTAGGTGCTTACACCGCCCGGCACCCCGAGGTGCCTGCCTCACATCGAGGGACCTATCTGGGACTCACCTCGCCTGCCGTGCTGGCCCACCTGACCCGGCTGGGCGTGACGACAGTGGAATTGCTGCCGATCCACGCGATGCTGACTGAACCGGACGTTCGGGCCCGCGGTATGCGCAATCATTGGGGTTACTCGACGGGGGCATATTTCGCACCGGATCCTCGATTTGCCTCGGTGGCAGGCGCCGAGATCTCCGAATTCAAGGCGATGGTGACCGCGCTGCACTCCGTGGGCATCGAGGTTGTACTCGATGTGGTGTACAACCACACCTGCGAATCATCGGTGACCGGACCGTCGATCAGCTGGCGGGGGCTCGACGCGCCCGGCTACTACCTGCTCGATGGTCGTGGATACGACGTCGACCTGACCGGATGCGGAAACACCCTCGATTCTGCATCTCCTGCGGTCGTCCGAATGGTGTGTGACAGTCTGCGTTATTGGGTCCAAGAGATGGGCGTCGACGGATTTCGGTTCGATCTCGCGAGTACCCTAGGCAGACCGGGTGGCTGGCGATTCGATTCGCGCGCGCCGCTTCTCACCGCGATCACCACTGACCCGGTCCTCTCCCGCGCCAAGCTGATCGCCGAACCATGGGACGCGACCGGTGCCGGCTACCAAGTCGGCAGCTTCGGAAAGATGTGGTCCGAATGGAACGACCGCTACCGCGACACGGTGCGGCGGTTCTGGGCCGGCCAGACCGGCGTCCGCGAACTTGCCTCCCGCCTCGCCGGTTCCGAGGACATCTACGGAGGAAACAGCAGAAAGCCTTGGGCGTCCATCAATTTCGTCACCGCACACGACGGCTTCACTGCCGGCGACCTCGTGTCCTACTCCGGAAAGCACAACGAAGTGAACGGGGAAGAGAACCGCGACGGCACCGACAACAACATCTCGGTCGACCACGGAGTGGAGGGGCCGACCGAAGATCCCGCAATCCTCGCAGCCCGCGCGCGTCACACGCGCGCGCTACTTGCGACCCTGACTTTGTCCACGGGAACGCCGATGCTGCTGGCAGGCGACGAAATGGGACACACCCAATTCGGCAACAACAACGCCTACTGTGTCCCAGCCGATGTGCCCGCCGCAGATGCATGGGCTATCGACTGGAATTCCATCGACGAGGACCTCGTTGCCTTCGTGACGCGGTTGCTCAGGATCCGCAGCAGCGCACCCTCGCTCCGTCAGCAGGAGTTCTTCATCGGCCGCGACACCCCCACCGGGCGACCGGACCTTGTGTGGTTCGATGCGCGCGGCCATGAACTCGGTGCCGATTCCTGGAACGACGACTCGGTACGGACGTTGCAGGCCTGGGTCGACGGCGCCGACGTCCGTTCCTACGACGCGGACGGGCACCCTGTCGAGGACGCCAGTTCGTTGCTGGTCGTGCATTCCGGCGGACCGATCGAGATCGAGTTGGCCTGTCCGTCCTGGGCTGCCGCGCGTTTCGTGCCGGTGTTCGATTCGTCCACCGCAGACGGCGTTCCGGTAGATGCCTCGGCGGTCGCCGCCGGATTACCGATCTCGCTCACGGGCCCCACAGTGCTCGTGCTCCGCAGCGATGGAAGGTGATGCATGAACAATTGAACGAGCGGACCAATCCCGAAGGCATACAGCACCGTTCCGATTCCCACATTGCCGCCGAGCAGCCAACCGGTCGCGACCACCAGGATTTCGATGCACGTTCGAACAAACCGGACGGAGAGGCCCGTTCGCGCAACGAGTCCGGTCATCAGCCCATCGCGCGGGCCCGGTCCCATTTCCGCACCGATGTAGAGGGCCGTCGCGAACGCGTTCATCACGATGCCCACGACCAGCATCACCGCGCGCACAGCCGTACCGTCGAGCTCCGGCAACCATGCGAGCGATACGTCGACGGCGATTGCGATCACCACCACGTTGCTCACGGTGCCCAGTCCTGGTTTCTGGCGCAGTGGAATCCAGACGAGCAGAACACCGATGCCGGTCAACGCGGTGATCGTGCCGAAGCTGAGCGCGACGTGGTTGCCCACACCTTGGTGAAAGACATCCCAGGGGTCGAGACCGAGCCCAGCAGTGACCATCAGAGCCATCGAGAACCCGTACAGCCACAGACCCAGGTACAAGGCAACAAGGCGCAGACCCAACTCGCGGAGTCGGGCAGGCGCAGGCACACGGAAATTCAATTGCATGCACGCAAGTCTCGGCTGGACTGGAGCTTCCGGAAACAGCCAGTTTCGAGGCAGTGGACCTTACGGCTGAATCGCAGCTACCACCGTCAGCGAACCAGGTGCAACTTCGGTGAATCCGGCATCTCGCACTGCAACCGCCGATTCTGCGTCGATCTGCGCGCGTGCTCGACGCCACTGATCTGCGTCGGCATCACGCACCGAACACTCGAAACCGTTCGACGCCCATGTTTCGCACTGTTCCGCGGACATGGCACCGGCGAGAATCATCGCCGCATGCCCCACCTGGGCGGCAGCTTTCCCGACCGTCATTTTCAGCGAAGAATCGATCCACAGAACCGGGACACCGTCACGGGGTGGCCCTGGATCGTCGTGTTCCAGGTCGGTGCCGCCGATCTGCAAGCGTGTGACACGAGAGTCCAGATTGCCGACTCGGCCGGGAACAAGTGCTCGCGCCTGCGCTCCGCCCACGTCGACAGTGACTCCCTCGATCTGCTGGGCAGCCTCCCAATGAGATCCGCGCGCTCGCCGAGAAACCTTGCGAATCCGAGCTGCCGTCCAGCTCCGCACAGACTCCTCCCACTCGCCGCCTGGACCGGACCGCTCGTCCAGACACAGGGAGAGAGATGCCGCAGCAGCAGCCTCCAGAAGATGACTGCGGAGAGGCGGCTCGGCTTTGGAGATATACAGAACGATGGGCATCGCCAGTACATCCGCAGGATCGGAAGGATCCGATTCTCCGCCGTAGCCTCGCGCCAGCACTGCGTGACGCTCGGCCAAGGAACTCCTGGGTGAACCCTCGAACGTTGGCTCGGTCACAGGATCGGAACGCGTCGAATTCCGCCGTCGACAGCGTCGGCGGCCTCGATCTCGCCCCGCGTCACTCCGAGCATGAACAGGACCGCATCGAGGTACGGATGCGAGATGGCCGTGTCCGCGATCTCCCGTAGCGCGGGCTTTGCGTTGAATGCGACTCCCAGCCCAGCTGCAGTCAGCATGTCGATATCGTTGGCGCCGTCCCCGACTGCCACCGTCTGTTCCATCGGCACTCCGCACTGCGCAGCGAACTCGCGTAGTGCAGTCGCTTTCGCTGCGCGGTCGACAACCTCGCCGACGACGCGGCCGGTCAGCTTTCCGTCGACTATTTCGAGAGTGTTCGCCTTGACGAAATCGAGTTCCAACTCGTGTGCAAGACCCTCGATAACCTGACGAAATCCGCCCGACACCACTCCGCAGTGATAGCCGAGCCTGCGTAGAGTTCGTATCGTCGTACGCGCGCCAGGGGTCAATTCCAGAGCCTCCCCGACCTCGTCGATCACCGACGCGTCCAACCCGGCTAACACCTGCACACGCTGGGTGAGTGATTCGCCGAAGTCGATCTCGCCCCGCATCGCGGCCTCGGTGACCGCGCGAACCTCGTCCTCTCGCCCCGCCTTCGCTGCAAGCATCTCGATCACCTCGCCCTGAACCAGCGTCGAGTCGACATCGAAGACGATCAAGCGCTTGGATCGGCGGGAAATTCCGCCGCGCTCGACCGCAACGTCGCAACCGACCCCCGCGGCTATCTCGGAGAGGCCGGTACGCAGCTGGCGATCGGCATCGGGCGAGGTGTTGGTCGCGGTGACCTGTAGTTCGAGGCCTGTCACCGGGTAGTCGGCCACACCACGAATCGAGTCGATGTTTGCACCTTGCCGCGCCAACTCGCGTGAAATCGTGCTGAATGCGCGAGCGGTCACCGGTCGTCCGAGCACGACGACGACGTGGGTGGCCAGCGACTGCTTACCGACGGGGTCGGCACCGATCTCGACGTCGACGTGAACGCCGACGGTGGACATGGCTTCTTCGAGCTCCTCCTGCAAATCCTCTGGATCGTTGGGACACGAGAGGAGAACACCCAACGTGAGCCTCCCACGAATGACCACCTGCTCGACGTCGAGCAGGCTCACGTCATGACGCGAGAGCGCCGCGAACAGAACCGAGGTGACTCCGGGCTTGTCCGGACCAGTCACAGTCACGAGCACAGCGGTGTCCGATGACGCCACCGATTCTCCTTATCCACGACACCGTCCCTCGCGGTCGGGTCGAATGTTGGTACAGCTGTTCGATACTTGCACGCTGCGGTCTACGTGTCGTTGGTTGTGCGCCCTGTGATTATCGCAAGAGAAGAGCCCCGCCCGGATACCGGGAGGGGCTCTTGACCTTCGTTTACCTACTTGGGATCCGAGTCGCCGGATCCTTCGTGATCGCTGGTGGCGATGGGTGCCCGGCGGGCTTGTTCGAGAACTTCGGTGGTATGCCCACCATGGCTACCCGGCCCGACATGCGCCTCGGCACGCAAACGCTCCACCATATGCGGGTAATGCAACTCGAACGCCGGACGCTCCGACCGAATCCGCGGCAACTCCGTGAAATTGTGGCGCGGCGGCGGACACGAGGTAGCCCACTCCAACGAATTACCGTAACCCCACGGATCATCGACCGTCACAACCTCGCCATACCGATACGACTTGAACACATTCCACACGAACGGCAACGTACTCGCCCCGAGCACGAACGCACCGATCGTCGAAATGATATTGAGCGTCGTGAACCCATCCGACGCCAAATAGTCCGCATACCGACGCGGCATCCCCTCGTTACCGAGCCAATGCTGCACCAAGAACGTCCCGTGGAACCCCAAGAACGTCAACCAGAAATGCCACTTCCCCAACGTCTCGTCCATCATCCGACCCGTCATCTTCGGGAACCAGAAATAGATACCCGAGAACGTCGCGAACACCACCGTCCCGAACACCACGTAATGGAAATGCGCCACCACGAAATACGTATCCGTCACATGAAAATCGATCGGCGGACTAGCCAACAACACACCCGAGAGACCACCGAACACGAACGTGATCAAAAACCCGATCGCAAACAACATCGGCGTCTCCAACGTCACCTGACCACGCCACATCGTCCCCACCCAGTTGAAAATCTTCACACCCGTCGGCACCGCAATCAAAAACGTCATGAACGAGAAGAACGGCAACAACACCGCACCCGTGGCATACATGTGATGCGCCCACACCGCAATCGACAGCGCCGCAATCGCAATCGTCGCGTAAATCAACGTCGTGTACCCGAACATCGGCTTCCGCGAAAACACCGGAAACACCTCCGAGACAATCCCGAAGAACGGCAACGCAATGATGTACACCTCAGGATGACCGAAAAACCAGAACAAGTGCTGCCACAACAACACCCCACCAGTCGCCGGATCGAACAAATGCGCACCCAGATGACGATCCGCCGCCAACCCCAACAACGCCGCCGTCAACAACGGAAACGCCAGCAGAATCAAAATCGACGTCACCAAAATATTCCACGTGAAAATCGGCATCCGGAACATCGTCATCCCCGGAGCCCGCAAACAAATCACCGTCGTGATCATGTTCACTGCGCCGAGAATGGTGCCCAGACCAGCCACCGCCAACCCCATGATCCACAAATCCGCACCCACACCCGGCGAATGCAACGCCGACGTGAGCGGCGTATACGCCGTCCACCCGAAATCAGCCGCACCACCAGGAGTGATGAACCCCGCCGTAGTGATCAACGCACCGAACAGATACAACCAATACGAAAACGCATTCAACCGCGGAAACGCCACATCCGGAGCACCGATCTGCAACGGCAAAATATAATTCGCGAACCCGAACACGATCGGCGTCGCATACAACAACAACATGATCGTGCCATGCATCGTGAACAACTGGTTGTACTGCTCATTGGAGAGAAACTGCATCCCCGGCACAGCCAACTCGGCGCGCATCAACAACGCCATCAACCCACCGACCAAGAAAAACCCGATCGACGTCGCGATGTACATGACCCCCAAAACCTTGGGATCAGTAGTAGTCACCGCCTTGTGAACGAACGAACCCTTCGGTCCCATCCGCGGCGGAAAAGGCCTCACCGCTTCCACAGCTGGAGTAGGCCTAGGCGCTAGGGCAGTCACTGATCCTCCTGAAGATGCGTCACACCTCGTTGCACACGAGGGAACGTCCTGGTGTCTTGCGCTAATCGAATCGTAGACGGTGGAACAGCGCTACGCCCAACCGGTCCTACCGTGTGTCGTATTCGCGCGTCGGACCTGCATGGCGACCAGATGCCCGCCCTGCTGACTTAGGTTTCACTATTGACTTACCGGACGTTCGCCACACCTGGGCCGGGCGGATCGACACCTCGGTACGAGCCAGTCGATAGGGTGTGACGGCATCCCACTCCTGTTAGGAACGAACGAGTTGCCCAGACAGTCACGAGCACCGTCAGCTCTCTTAATGCGGCGCATCGGCGCCGCCGCAGTCGCAGCGGGCGCCATCGCGTTCGTCGCGGGATGCTCCGATACGCCGGCTCCGGCCGACAACGCGTCGACGATCGTGCGCAGCACCACCAATGTGGCGGGTGCGGGGGTCGTGGGCAACGATCGTCCGACCGCGGGATTGTGCCCGCAAACAGCTCCGCTCGACCCTGCGGGCGTAGAGGGATCCGTGCGACCGATAGGTCATTCGGAGGGCATCAGCGAAGTTCCAGCGGATCCGAAGCGTGTAGTGGTACTCAGCCCAGCCTCGCTGGACGCGACATGCGCCCTCGGCATGTGGGAGCGCGTGATCGGAGCCTCGAGCCTTGATCCCGATTTCCGCGGGGATGGGGATCAAGAGCTCTACCTGGGGCCGGGAATCGCAGAGATTCCTTCGGTCGGCACCGTCGGCGCTCCTGACATCGATGCAATTGCAGCGTTGAAACCGGATCTCATCCTCGGCGCCGACACGCTCGGAGCCGAGTCCTACGGAGCCCTCAGCGACATCGCTCCGACTGTCCTCACATCCTCCGAGGACGGATGGAAGGGCACCTTTCTACAGTCCGCTGCAGCACTCGGCCGCGGCAACACAGCATTCGACGAACTGGCTCGATTCACCGCCGACGCCGAGCAGGTAGGTCGCGACGTCAACGCAACCCAGTCCCAGGCCTCGGTCATACGTTTCCTCCCGGACTCCGTCGTCACCGACAGCCCGTCGTCATTCGCGGGGCAAGTTCTCGCCGAGGTCGGCGTGCAACGCCCTCCCGTGCAGCGCGGCGACGCCCTGACGATCCCGCTCGACGACGTCAGCGCGGCCGACGGGGACATCGTCTACGTACGCTTCGACGGCGATGACGGTGAGGCTTTCGGCACGTCCGTGATGACGGGTGAGTCGTGGGAGGACCTCGGTGCAGCCGTCGACGGCCGGATATTCGCGGTGAACGACACTGTCTGGTCCGGCAGCGGGATTGTTGCGGCGCGTGCGATCCTCACTGATGTGACGAATTCACTCAACGCGTACGTTTCCTGACATGCCGATCCCCGAGTTCGTCCTCGCCCTCCGCAGCAAGGTCGGCACCTCGCCGCTGTGGTTGTCCGGCGTCAGCGCAGTAGTTCTCGACTCCGAGGACCGCGTCCTACTGACCCGTCGGCGTGACAACGGACAGTGGGCTGTCGTCTCGGGCATCCTCGAACCCGGCGAAGAACCAGGGCCTGCGGCCGTGCGGGAGATCGGCGAGGAGACCGGCATCGAGGCCGAGCTGGTGCGTCTGACGAGCGTGGACGTGACGGAGCAGATCACGTACCCGAACGGCGATGTTGCCCAGTATCTGGACATTACCTTTCTTGCGCGCCACAGCGCAGGAAACGCCCATGTCGCCGATGACGAGAACCTCGCCGTCGAATGGTTCGACCTCGATGCGCTACCCGAGGACCTCAGTGCAACCTCGAAACTTCGAATCGAGAAGGCATTGAGTGAGTCAGGTCAGGCGTGGTTCCGGACCTGACTCGTCCGGAACCACGCCTGCGCCAGAAATCCCAGTCCGTCAGAAATCCCAGTCGCCGTCTTCGGTGTTGACAGCCTTGCCGATGACGTACGACGAGCCGGAGCCCGAGAAGAAGTCGTGGTTCTCGTCCGCGTTGGGCGAGAGCGCCGACAGGATCGCCGGGTTCACGTCGGTCTCGTCCTTGGGGAACAAGCCCTCGTATCCAAGATTGTTGAGCGCCTTGTTCGCGTTGTAGCGCAGGAACTTCTTGACGTCCTCGGTCAACCCGATCTCGTCGTACAGGTCCTGGGTGTACTCGACCTCGTTGTCGTAGAGCTCGAAGAGCAACTCGAACGTGTAGCCCTTGAGCTCCTCACGTTCGGCTTCGGTGACCTGTTCGAGGCCCTTCTGATACTTGTAGCCGATGTAGTACCCGTGGACGGCCTCGTCGCGGATGATCAGACGAATCAGGTCGGCAGTGTTAGTGAGTTTGGCCCGCGACGACCAGTACATCGGCAGGTAGAAGCCCGAGTAGAACAGGAACGACTCCAGCAGAGTGGACGCCACCTTGCGCTTGAGCGGATCGTCGCCCCTGTAGTAATCGAGGACGATCTCGGCCTTGCGCTGCAGGTTTACGTTCTCCTCCGACCAGCGGAAGGCGTCGTCGATGTCACGCGTGGAGCTGAGAGTGGAGAAGATGGAGCTGTAGCTCTTGGCGTGCACCGACTCCATGAACGCGATGTTGGTGTAGACGGCTTCCTCGTGCGGAGTGATCGCGTCGGGGATCAAGCTGACAGCGCCGACCGTGCCCTGAATGGTGTCGAGCAGGGTCAGTCCCGTGAATACCCGCATCGTCAATTGCTGTTCGACGGCGTTGAGCGTGCCCCACGATGGTATGTCGTTGGAGACCGGCACCTTCTCCGGCAGCCAGAAGTTGCTGGTGAGCCGCTCCCACACCTCGGCGTCTTTGTCGTCTTGGACACGATTCCAGTTGATTGCGGAGACGCGATCGATGAGCTTCGGGCGCCCAACCACCGCCGCTGGGCTGGCCGGGCCGTTGTTTGCGACTGTCATTGAAAATCCCCAAGTTCGAGTTCTGTGCAATTTCTACCGAATGTGCGCCGACGCGTAGTCGAACCCAACAGCCTTCGCGCTCCTAAAGCATGCAGGAGACGCAACCCTCCACCTCGGTCCCCTCCAATGCCATCTGACGCAGACGGATGTAGTAGAGCGTCTTGATGCCCTTGCGCCATGCGTAGATCTGCGCCTTGTTGATGTCGCGGGTCGTCGCGGTGTCCTTGAAGAACAGTGTCAGCGACAAGCCCTGGTCCACGTGTTGTGTTGCAGCAGCGTAGGTGTCGATGATCTTCTCGTACCCGATCTCGTACGCATCTTGGTAGTACTCCAAGTTGTCGTTGTCGAGGTAGGGCGCCGGGTAGTAGACGCGACCGATCTTGCCTTCCTTGCGGATCTCGATCTTCGACGCCACGGGGTGGATCGACGACGTCGAGTTGTTGATGTAAGAGATCGAGCCGGTCGGCGGCACCGCCTGCAGGTTCTGGTTGTAGATGCCGTACTGCTGCACCGACTCCTTGAGCGTGGCCCAATCTGCCTGCGTCGGGATATGGACGTCGGATGACTCGAACAGCTCCGCTACTCGCGCCGTACTCGGCTCCCACACCTGGTTGGTGTATTTGTCGAAGAATTCGCCCGAGGCATACTTCGACTCCGGGAAGCCCTTGAAGTAGCTCCCCCGGTCTTTGGCCAACAAGTTCGAGGCCTGTAATGCGTGGAACAGTACCGTGTAGAAGTAGATGTTCGTGAAGTCGATGCCTTCGACCGAGCCGTAATGGATTCGCTCGCGGGCGAGGTACCCATGCAGGTTCATTTGGCCGAGGCCGATCGCGTGAGAATCGTTGTTACCCTGCTCGATCGACGGCACCGAGAAGATGTGAGTCTGATCCGAGACGGCAGTCAGACCGCGAATGGCAACAGCGATGGTCTTGCCGAAGTCGGGCGAATCCATAGTCTTCGCGATATTCAACGAACCGAGGTTGCACGAAATGTCCTTGCCGACCTGACTGTACGACAGGTCGTCGTTGAATGTCGACGGCGTCGAAACCTGCAAGATCTCTGAGCACAGGTTCGAGTGAGTGATCTTGCCCTTCACCGGGTTTGCCCGGTTCACGGTGTCCTCGAACATGATGTACGGGTACCCGGACTCGAACTGCAACTCGGCAAGCGTCTGGAAGAACTCACGGGCCTTGATCTTCGTCTTACGAATCCGCTTGTCGTCGACCATCTCGTAGTACTTCTCACTGACGTTGATGTCCGCGAAAGGCACTCCGTAGATCCGCTCGACGTCGTACGGCGAGAACAGGTACATGTCTTCGTTCTTTTTCGCCAACTCGAACGTGATGTCCGGGATGACGATGCCGAGCGAGAGGGTCTTGATACGAATCTTCTCGTCCGCGTTCTCGCGCTTGGTGTCGAGGAACCGGTACACGTCGGGGTGGTGAGCGTGCAGGTACACCGCTCCCGCACCCTGACGAGCCCCGAGCTGGTTGGCGTACGAGAACGAATCCTCCAGCAGCTTCATGATCGGGATGACGCCGGACGACTGGTTCTCGATGCGTTTGATCGGCGCGCCGTGCTCGCGAATATTACTGAGCAGCAGGGCAACTCCGCCGCCGCGCTTGGACAGCTGCAGTGCGGAGTTGATCGAGCGACCGATGGACTCCATGTTGTCCTCGATACGCAGCAGGAAGCACGAGACGGGCTCGCCGCGCTGTTTCTTGCCGGAGTTGAGGAACGTCGGAGTTGCCGGCTGGAAACGTCCGGCGATGATCTCGTCGACCAGATCGGTGGCCAGGGCTTCGTCGCCTGCGGCAAGCGTGAGCGCAACCATGCATACGCGATCCTCGAAACGCTCGAGGTAGCGCTTGCCATCGAATGTTTTCAGCGTGTACGACGTGTAGTACTTGAACGCACCGAGGAACGTCGGAAAGCGGAACTTCTTCGAGTACGCGTGATTGATGAGGAATTTCACGAACTCGCGTGAGTACTGATCGAGAACCTCGGGCTCGTAATAGTTCTCCTCGACGAGGTAGTCGAGCTTCTCGTCCAGATCATGGAAGAACACCGTGTTCTGATTTACATGCTGAAGGAAGTACTGGTTGGCCGCTTCGCGATCTTTCTCGAATTGAATCTCGCCGTTGGGACCGTACAGGTTCAGCATCGCGTTCAGTGCGTGATAGTCCAGATCACCATCCGCGCGAACGGAATTGACAGGTGCTGCCTCAGTGATGGTCGGTGCCACGGCGATCGCTCCAGTTTCTTTCTTGTACCTAATGTGTGTGCGCCGCTCGTCGCGACTCTCGCTCCCAGAAATCTTCGAGCCCGTCACGGACCCGTTCCACATCCTCGGGAGTTCCCATCAGTTCGAATCGGTAGAGATACGGAACTGCGCACTTCTGCGAAATGACATCGCCTGCGAAGCAGAAGGAATCACCGAAATTGGTGTTGCCCGCTGCGATGACTGCCCTGATGAGGGACCGGTTGTGCTTGTTGTTGAGAAACTTGATGACTTGCTTCGGGACGTAGTTGGTGTCTCGTCCAGAAAACGTGGTGCCGCCACCGTAGGTAGGAACGATCAACACATACGGCTGGTCGACCATGAAATTCTCCGAATGGTGAAGCGGTATCCGGCTGGCGGGAACTCCGAGTTTTGTGACGAACCTATGCGTGTTCTCGGACGCACTCGAGAAATAGACCAGCGAATGCGTCGCCGATGGAGCGTGAGCCGAAGTCACACCTGCTCATCTCCGCCTTCTGTTCAAGCAGCGTGTGCAGTGAGTGACTTGATGCGGTCAGGACGGAATCCCGACCAGTGATCATCTCCGGCCACGATCACAGGCGCCTGCAGGTATCCGAGCGCCATGACGTAGTCACGGGCCTCGGCGTCTTCGGTGATGTCGACAACGGAGTACTCGATGCCCTCTTTGTCGAGGGCGCGGTAGGTGGCATTGCACTGAACACAGGCGGGCTTGGTGTAGACGGTGATGCTCATGAGGGGATCCCTTCTCCCTGTCCGAAATCGCGGTCCGAAATCGCGGTCTTCGCGGTGATCTCGATGTGCACTGCGTGATTTCCCGGTCTTTGCTCCTGCCCGAGTCACGAACCCGAACCGAAACCAGGATTGGAGCAGTTTCGACGAAATTTCACGTGCTTAGAGCCGGTTTTTCGGCTTGTCGCGTTGTGGCCTCTCGACTGCTCAGACACTACACCTTGTGTCCGACATATACCTACAACACGAGATGTTGCGAACAACATCCATGGTATTCGCTGGTCATGGCCCTGCCCACTCCTAAAGCCCGTGCTCACCTCGGCGTGTCATGGGTCACACCGACAACATGTCGTAGGTCACACATTCCACGGCAGAATTTCATGGACTTCAACAGCAAGCCGACACGCCGCACGCAGTGGATGAAATCTGTCGACTTCACCACCGACCGCCCCGGCTGGATCGCCCCGCGCACACAGAACAAAGGCCCCCGATTCCAACGAATCGGGGGCCCTTCAACTTGCGCGTCAGCGCTGGCGCGCCTTGAAACGCGGTTCCTTCTTGTTGATCACGAACACCGTGCCGTGGCGACGAACTACTTGCGCGCCCGGCTTGTTCTTCAGCGACTTCAGTGAGTTCCGTACCTTCATGCTCGAATGCTATATGAAAACGATTGTCATATCTAGGGCTAGACGCTGACGAGCTCGTTCGACGACTTGACGAGTTGCGCGACGACGGCGGAGATCTCTGCCGAAACCTCGGGGTTCTCACGAGGATGCGCCGTACCGAACTTGTCGATGGTTCCGCCGATCGTGAGTTCGACATCTTCGAGCACTTTGCCGCCCGCGATGGACGCCGATTTGCGTGCGTCGTCGTGCGCCCACTTGGCACCGTTGCCGCTCGGCGATGCGCTGATGACGGCGACCGGCTTGCCGTGCACCGCACCCGCACCGTAGGGCCGCGACAGCCAATCGATGGCGTTCTTCAGCACGGCAGGCATGGTGCCGTTGTATTCAGGGGTCACCAACAGAAAGGCAGTCGCCTTCTCGGCGGCCGCACGTAGATCGAGCGCGGCCGCGGGAACCTCGCCTTCGACGTCGATATCCTCGTTGTAGAAGGACACCTCGCCGAGCCCGGAGTAGACGTCAGCCGTCGCCCCCTTTGGAAGCAGCGCGAGAGCCGTCTCGGCAATCCGCTTGTTGACGGAGTCCGCCCGGAGACTTCCGACCAGAATCAATACGTGTGCGTGTGACATGAGGAATCTACTTTCCGAGGAGACTACCGACGTTTCGATCAATTCATACCAGCATAACCGGACCGTGGTCCACTTGCATTCCACGCCGGGTAGACTGTGCCGTGTGACCGACTTCATGCTCCCCATCGCAGGCGAGGAGGCCGAGCGTTGCGACGCCGCGCGCAACCGTCGCCTATTGCTGGATGCGGCCACGGAACTCGTCGCGACGATAGGCGCGGACGCAGTCACGATGGACGGGCTGGCAACCAAGGCCGGCGTGGGCAAAGGCACAGTGTTTCGACGCTTTGGCAGCCGCTCCGGTCTCATGCAGGCGCTTCTCGACCACACCGAGAAAGAGCTGCAGTCTGCGTTCCTTTTCGGTCCCGCACCCCTCGGACCAGGCGCCGATCCGATCGAGCGTCTGGTCGCATTCGGTCGAGCCCGCCTCGAACTCGTCGAGGTTCAGGGCGAGGTCATGCGGGCGGCGGAGAACTCACCCGAGTTCAGATATTCGGCACCTGCTCACATGGTGAACTACACCCACGTGATGAATCTGCTGCGCACCGCACACATGTCAGGCGACCTCGAACTCCTCGCCTACGGGCTCCTCACTCCACTGGAAGCCACCTTGGTACTGCATCAGTTCCGTGATCTCGGCATGTCGATGCAACGCGTTGCCGACGGCTGGGAAGACCTGGTCCGCAGAGTCACTCGGCCCACATAGGATGACGAAATGTCATTCCAACGTTCGGAGTTGCGCACCCGTATCCTGCGGGGCCTTGCTGTCCAGTCGACGATCGACCCTGCCACCGAAATCACTCGGCGCATCGAGTTCCTCAAGAAATACCTGCGCGCGATACCGGCCACTGGCTTCGTGCTCGGCATCAGCGGCGGACAGGACAGCACCTTGGCGGGCAAGCTCTGCCAGCGCGCAGCAGAGGAACTTCGCAACGAGGGTGCGCAAGCGGAGTTCGTGGCCGTCCGGCTCCCCTACGGCATTCAGGCAGACGAAGCCGACGCCAAAATTTCCCTCGACTTCATCGCTCCCGACCGCACGATCACCATCGATATCAAGGGCGCCGCCGATGCTTGTGGAGCCGCAGCGGCGGACGCGCTGGGGTCCGCTGAAGTGCGAGACTTCGTGCGGGGCAACATCAAAGCTCGCCAACGGATGGTCGCGCAGTATGCCGTCGCGGGCGAGTTGGGCTACGTGGTGGTGGGTACCGATCACGCCGCCGAAGCAATCACTGGATTCTTCACCAAGTTCGGCGACGGTGGCGTCGATGTCACGCCGCTGACTGGACTCAGCAAGCGTCAGGGCGCCGCGCTGCTGCGCGAACTCGGCGCCCCGGACACCACGTGGAAAAAGGTCCCAACGGCGGATCTCGAGGACGACCGACCTGCCCTACCGGACGAGGAGGCGCTCGGTCTCACGTACGCACAGATCGACGACTATCTCGAAGGCAAGGACGTCACCGAGGACGTCGAGGACAAATTGGAGCGGATGTACCTGAACACGCGCCACAAGCGTCAAGTACCGGTCACACCCTTCGACGAGTGGTGGACCACCGAGAACTGACTTCGGTCACCCACCGGCGAACGGCGGCAGGATATCCACCCTGTCGCCGATATTGGCGCTCGGATCCCGGGTGAGATCTTCGCCAACGAGAAACGCCGACACTCGCAGCACGTCGTCCAGTGCGGCTCCGTGGCGTGCCGAGACGGCAGCTTTGAGCGTTGCCAGGTCACTTCCGTCCGGGATGTCGAAGGTCTCTTTCGCGCATCCGGACGCGTCTGCAGCACCGGCAAAATATCTGACCTCAACCACCGATTGCTCCCATGCTTCGGGCAGGCGGAACGAAGTCCGCGGCGTCGATACCATGTCCTGCCCACTTGTTCCACATCGCCCCACGCCACAGTTGCGCGATGTCGTCGTCGCTCGCTCCACCTCGTAGAGCGGCACGCACGTCGGTTTCGTGGTCGCTGAACAAGCAGGAGCGAATCGTGCCCTCGGCCGTCAGTCGGGTGCGGTCGCAATCCGAGCAGAACGATCGTGTGACCGACGCAATGATGCCGACGGTGTGCTCGGTGCCGTTCACTGCCCACTGCTCTGCAGGCGCGGACGGGTCTTCTCGGCCCACTGCACGTAGGTCGAATCTGGCGGACAGCACGTCGAGTAGACGTGCCGCGTCGAGCATGTCGGCCCTGGCCCATTCATGGTCTGCATCGAGCGGCATCTGCTCGATGAACCGCAGTGCAACGCCTTCTTCCAAGCACCAGGCGAGCAGATCAGCAGCCCCGTGCAGCGTTTCGGGCATGAGTACAGCGTTGACCTTGACCGGCGTCAGACCGGCTCGCTTGGCTGCGCGTATTCCCGCCAGGACCGACGGGAGACGGTCTCGCCTGGTCAACTCGGCAAAATGGGCGCGATCGATCGAGTCCAAGGAGACGTTCACTCGAGTAAGTCCCGCCGCCGCAAGCTTCTGGGCGCGGTGTTCGAGACCCACGGCGTTGGTGGTCATGGCCAGCGGAATTCCTGGAACCAGAGCTGAGCACTGCTCGATTATCTCAACCAGGTCCGCCCTCATCAGCGGTTCACCCCCGGTGAACCGCACTTCGTGGACACCGAGTCGGTGCACGGCGACCGCGACCACACGCGCGATCTCCGCCGGCGTCAGCAGATCTGCCGACGGAATAGCAGGCAGACCTTCCTCGGGCATGCAATACGTGCACCGAAGCGAACATTTCTCCGTGATCGACACACGGAGGTCACGTCCCACACGGCCGAAACGGTCGAGGAGAACCGGCACGTCGGGCCTGCCGTCGAGTGAATGTCCTTCACTCCGAGTGATAGATGGAAAGCCAAGTCCGACGATGCTGCTGACGGTCATGCGCACCTCCTTCGAATTCTTGTGACTTCCCTCGCAATGGGGAGAAGACGTAACCTCCAGTATGCCGTGCAGGGCAAATCCGGGCCGAACCGCCGAGCATTCCGGCGACCCGCCACGCATAGGAACGTAAATGAAGAGTTGTTCAACCGTCCTGACCTCAGCGAGCATCCGGTGACGGCTGCCTCGGTCTCCGAGCACAGCGCACACGTCCGACAACTGCTCGAGCCCCTGTTGTCCCGCGCTCCGGAGACTGTCACCGTCGCCGATGCGCTGACCCGTGTCGCACACTCGGACGTACATTCGCCGGTCGATCTGCCATTGTTCCGCAATTCGCAGATGGACGGCTACGCCGTCAGGTCATCGGACATCGCCGCCGTGCCCGCGTCGTTGCACGTCGTGGGGACCGTCGCAGCGGGGCCCTCGGAATCGCGAAAAATCACAGCGGGGACCGCCGTGAAGATTATGACGGGCGCACCCATTCCAGACGGTGCCGATGCAGTCGTTCCCGTCGAGAACACCGAATCGCACGGCTCGGTCGTGACGATTGCCGTCACTCGCCGATCCGGTGAATACATCCGCGAACAGGGTAGCGACATCACGGCAGGCACTCTCCTCGTGCAGGCCGGACAAGTTCTGGAACCTCGACACATCGCAGTTCTCGCCGCAGTCGGACTCTCGCACATCGATGTTCGGAGTCGGCCTCGGGTCGCCGTTATCACCACTGGCGCCGAACTGGTCGACGCAGGTTCGACGCTCGGTCCGGGGCAGATCTACGACTCCAACGGCGTGACACTTGCATCGCACCTACGCGCCAGCGGCGCAGAAGTCGTTGCAGTGCATCGCAGCTCCGATGATGCCGACGCGTTTCGGCGGATTCTCTCCGAGGCCACGGCATCCGCCGAACTCGTCATCACCTCCGGCGGAGTGTCGATGGGCGACTTCGAGGTGGTCAAGGACGTTCTGCAGCCACTGGGGGGCACCTTCGGATCGGTTCGTATGCAACCCGGCGGCCCGCAGGGCACCGCGGTCGTCGACGGAATTCCCGTACTGAACTTCCCCGGAAATCCGGTCAGCACCGTAGTTTCCTTTCTCGTGTTCGCTCGCGAAGTCATTCGCGAGGCAGCAGGATTGCCACCTCTGCCCGATCAGTTCGTGCCGTTGAAGGAATCCATCACCTCGATTCCAGGACGAAGGCAGTTCTTGCGAGGGAAAGTGCACGACGGTGAGGTGTCCTTGATCGCGGGCCCTGGGTCCCATCTCGTCGCGGCCATGGCCTGGGCGAACGTACTTCTCGACATCCCTGCTGACACCACCGAACTCGTCGCAGGTACCGAAGTTCAGGTGATGCCGCTATGACCGAGCAGAGCTTTTCGCACCTCGACTCGGAAGGCCGTGCCCGGATGGTCGACGTCTCCGCGAAAGCGGACACCATCCGAATCGCCGTTGCTGCTGGAGAACTGAAGACCACGGCTGAAGTAGTCTCCCTGGTTCGGGCAGACGGGATGCCCAAGGCTGACGTGCTGGCGACGGCACGCATTGCCGGTATCGCCGGTGCCAAGCGAACTTCCGAACTGATACCGCTGTGTCATCAGTTGGCACTGTCCTCTGTCGATGTGACTTTCGGATTCACCGACGCCACGATCACGGTCGAGGCGACCGCGAAGACGACGGGTCCGACCGGCGTCGAAATGGAAGCGCTCACCGCTGTCGCCGTCGCCGGACTCACGTTGCACGACATGGTCAAAGCGGTCGATCCTGGTGCGACCATGGACGGAGTTCGTCTCCTGCGAAAGGAAGGCGGAAAACGTGGCCGCTGGTCACGCGAAACCAAGGCCATGGCTGAGTCCGACCGAATATCCGAGACTGCAGAAGGAACTACAGATTCCGCGGCGGCACAGGCAGGTCCAAGATCAGCAGTGGTCCTCGTCGCCTCCACCGGCGGCGCACGCGGCACCAGGGAGGACACGACAGGTCCAGCCATCGCCCGTTGGCTGACCGAACGCGAATTCTCGGTACGAGGGCCACTGGTCTACGCCGACGCCGAGATAGCGGCCGGCCTCGCCGACGCACTCACCGGTGCACCATCTCTGGTGGTCAGTACCGGCGGAACAGGGGTCTCCCCCACCGATGCGACGCCGGAGGCCACACGAACTGTGCTCGAGCGGGAGCTGCCTGGGATCGCCGACGCCATCCGGCGGAAGGGCACCGAGGTCACTCCCCACGCGAGTCTGAGTCGGGGCTTGACCGGTGTGGCAGGACGCACGGTAATCGTCAACCTGCCCGGCTCGCCAGGCGGCGTCAAGGACGGACTGGCAGTACTAAGCCCAATTGTCGACCACCTGCTCGCCCAGGTGTCCGGCAACGGCCTGCACGAATCCACGACAGGAAGTGAAGCATGACGATCGAACTGCTGGCCAAGATCTCCAGCGAGCCTCTCGACATCACCGCCGTAGAGAACTCGGTCCTCGGGCCGGAGTACGGTGCCGTCGTTCTGTTCTCCGGAGTTGTGCGCAATCACGATGACGGGCAATCGGTCTCCGCGCTGGAGTACCAAGCGCACCCGGATGCCGAGCGATTCCTCCAGAAGTGCTGCGCGGAAGTGGCGTCGGAGTCGGGTCTTCCCGTCGCCGCGGTGCACCGCGTCGGCTCTCTCGCCATCGGCGATGTAGCGCTGGTAGCTGCGGTTGCGTCGCCGCACCGCGCCGAAGCATTCTCCACCTGCGCGATATTGGTGGAGCGAATCAAATCCGAGGTGCCGATCTGGAAGCGACAGCATTTCGCGTCGGGCACATCGGAATGGGTCGGACTCTAACTCTCACCCCTCGAGTTCGCCCAACCATTGCGCCCGGGTACGGGGAAGGCCACTCGATCCTTCTGCGTCCGGCCGGACGGCGAGTACTTGGTGAATGGTCAGTCTTCCTGCTTCCTCGAACCCGAGTGCGCTTCCTACCAGGTACAGCAGCCACGTCCGGCAGCGAGCCTCACCGACGAGCCAGACCGCTCTCGTCCATTCATGCTGCAGCCGGGAAATCCACGCACGCAAGGTCAACGCGTAGTGCTCGCGCAAAGTCTCGACATCTCGGACCTCGAGTCCCGCGCGCTCGAACGCATCCAGCGTTCGACTGAGCGGCAGAATCTCTCCGTCCGGGAAGATGTAGCGCTCGATGAAATCGGACATGTGCGCGTCGACGCTGTCTCCGCGCGTGGTGACGGATCCGACGGAAGCAATCGCGTGATTGAGCAATCGTCCTGTCGGACGGAGCAACCCGAGCAGCGTGTCGGCGTACTCGGCCAGCCTTGCATCACCGACGTGCTCCGACATTCCGATGCTGGAGATGGCGTCGTAAGGTCCGTCGTCGATATCGCGGTAATCCTGAACTCGGATCTCGACACTTTCGCTCAGTCCCTCGGCCGCGACACGATCGAGTGCCCACCGGTGCTGCTCGTTGCTGAGGGTCACTCCCACCACTGATACCCCGTAGTGCTTCGCGGCATGAATTGCCATCGAGCCCCAACCGCAACCGACGTCGAGCAACCTCATACCCGGCGTCAAACCTAGCTTGCGACAGACCAAGTCGAGCTTGTCGTATTGAGCCTGATCAAGTCCCGCATCCCCACCTCCCGCGCGTTCGGAGGGACCGGCCCAGTACCCGCACGAATACACCATGCTCGAACCGAGAAGAGTCCGATAGAAATCGTTGCCGACATCGTAGTGATGTGACACCGACGACGAATCACGCGTTCGCGAATGTTTGATGCCACGCCTAGGAGCAACCTCGATCGCAGGTCGAGGCGGACGTGGGCCGAGTGCGCCCAACCTAGCCAGAGACAGGGCCGCCGCTGCGACGGTCTTCTTCGGCAGCACGCCGACTGTCGCGGCGCCGAGGTTCGCCACAAGCCCCGGCAGCGACAACAGTTCGAACACATCGCCTTCGATATCGAGGTCGCCGGAGACGAACGCTCGCACCAGACCCAGTTGGTTCGGTGACCAGAGAACGTGGCGAAGTGCGCGACGATTGGTGAAGACGATGCACACCACGCCCTCCGGGCCTGCTTCAGTTCCGTCCCAACACCGCACATGGACTGGAATCTGCATTCCCAGCAATTCTTCGAACACCGACAGCACGCGCTGCGCTGATGTCATTGCATTCGCCATGAAGCCTCCGTCTGAAAAGCGGCGATCATTTCGTCTGCGAAGTATATCGATGGACAGGAAGCATTGCCGAGGTGGCTGTGGAATCGCCGAGGCGGCGAACACTATCGAGTAAGCGGATCTCGACCAGTTCTTCGTCGATCTCAGTTCCGATCAGAACCAACCGGGAAACTCGCTCCTCACCCGGTAGCCAATCGATCGGCTGAAGGCTGATATGGCGCCCCACCGTGTTCAGCACATATTTTCCGGAAAATCCATCGATTCCGAAATACACGAATCCTTTGCATCGGTAGACCTCTCCGGAAGGCTGTTCGAGCACCTCGACGAAACGCCGCGGATCCATCGGCTCTCGGCTTTCGAAACTCGTCGTCGTGTAGCTAGCATGCAGGTGTTTCGAATGGTCGTCGTCCTCGTACAGAAGTTCGTCCAACGACATCTGGCGAGCAACACTCCGGTCCTCCACCCGTTCGGGCACGTCGAAGAGCAACTCCGCATCGACTTGTCCGAGCACCGTCGGCAGGACCGGAACCTCGTCGACGATCTCGCGCACCAGCCCTGCAACCGCATCGAGTTCGATCGGCTCCAGCATGTCGGTCTTGTTGAGTACCACCAGATCTGCCATGGCCAGATGCTGCTCGATCTCCTGGTGTGCGAGGCGAGTGGCACGGAATTCGACCGCGTCGACGACGGCAACCAAGCCCCCGTACGATATGCGCGGAATCTCGCTGCCCAGCACCATGCGAATCAGATTCCGCGGCTCGGCGAGTCCGCTCGCTTCGACGACAATGACGTCGAGCTCGGAGGATCCACTTCCCAGAGTAGCGAACATCGCATCCATGTCGCTGGCATCGACGGCACAACACAGGCAACCGTTGCCGAGCGACACCATCGAATCGACTTGGCCCGCCACCATCATCGAATCGATATTGATCGACCCGAAGTCATTGACCACAACACCGATCCGGATACCTCGGCTGCTGCGCAGCAGATGATTGAGCAATGTTGTCTTACCCGAGCCGAGAAAGCCACATACGACTACGACAGGGATCTTTCGCTCGTCACGCGCCACGCAGTGAGGCTACTAGCCCTCGTCACGGCTTGGCCGGCGGTGACGCGTCCAGTTCAATAAAGCGACGAATCCAGTACAGCTACGAGTCCATCAACTGCTCGAGGAGACCGCGCGCAAAATTCGACACCGAGGTGACGTTGTCCGGCGTCACAAGATCGGTGAGACCATCGATTCCTACCGAATCGATGTAGGGCGAAATTCCGGACAGCAGCCGCGACAATGGCGTCGCGCCGGTCGATGTCGGTGTAGGAGTCGGTGTAGGAGTCGGTGTGGTAGTTGCCAGCGGCCCTGCGACAATCGGTGGCGTAGCCGGCACACCGGACTCTGCGTCAGCCTCGGCAGGCTCGACGGCTGTTTCCGGCCCGAGGAGATAGTCGATGACACCAGTGGAAATCGCGATTGCGTGCTTGAGCTGTCCTTCGTCGCTCTCTAGCACCGCGGCGTCGTCGGGATTCGAGCCATTGGCCATCTCGACGAACACGAGCGGCACACTCGTCAGTGCAGGTCCGGCAATATCGAACCTTTCCTGAAGGCCGTCGCTGACTCCGGAATAGTTCGCCGGAGTGAATCCGGCGCGAACGTACGCGTCCCGCATCAAATTCGATGCTGCACGACCCCCTCCGGACTGCGCGGCGTCCGCTGCCGAATCTGGAATCGGCAGGGTAGGAACGATCAGGTGGAACCCGTGCTTGTCGGCATCGACACTGGTGGTAGTCGAGTCTGCATGGATACTCACCGCGACATCCGCCCCGGAGTCGCTGGCCATCTTCGCGCGCTCGTCCACGCATCCGCCCCAACCGGTGTCATCGGCGCGGGAGGACACCACCTTCGCGCCAAGACTTTCCAAGCTGGATTTCACGAGCTGTGAGACGTTCCAGTTGATGGTGTGCTCAGCGACTCCGTCAACGGTGGTCATACCGGTCGTCTGGCAATCTTTCGTGCCGCCCCTACCGTCGTCCACCTGCCGTGCAAGGTTCTCGCTGTGGTCGGTGCCTTGATGCCCAGGGTCGAGAAAGACAGTCTTGCCCGCCAACTCGTTTCCGGAGGACTCGCCGGCGGTGGGCGCTGCAGAAGCGGCAGCAGGAATCACGACCGAGAGCGCAAGCAGTCCTGCGGACAGTGCGCCGAGCACAGCAGATCTTGTCATTCCGGTTTGGACGCACTCGAAATCGGCCCGAGCGCGCCGCTCCCCTTCCACATCGAGTACCGGGTGCGAAACGATCTCTAGAACCACAGGGCACACCGGTAACAACAGACACTTTCGCAACAAGTGAAACAGACGTCCGCTCACGAGTCGACTCGGCGAGAATCTGGAATAAAACTGTAAGCGTGCCGTGATCGAACCGTTGTACACCGAATTCCGAACTCGGCACACCACCAGCGGTAGCGAGGTAGAACATGTTCATGACCTTCGTCATCCTGCAGCCGTGCTGTAACGACGCCTCATGCGTCGACGTGTGTCCCGTCGACTGCATTCACCCGACGCCGGACGACCCGGAATTCATGAAAGCGGACATGCTCCATATCGATCCGGACAGTTGCATCGACTGCGGTGCCTGCGTCGACGAATGTCCGGTGGACGCCATCCGCGCCGACCACGAGCTGACCGCGGCACAGGAGCGATACTTGGCGATGAACGCCGGATACTTCGAGAACCGCCCACAGCGAAGCACAGCCTACGACGCGCGAACTCCGACGTGGAATGCAGCCGACGTCACGGGCAGACGGATAGCTGTGGTCGGCTCAGGCCCGGCAGCGTTCTACGCCGCCACCGAACTCGCGTCGGTGTCAGGTGTGGAGGTCGATATCTTCGATCGTCTGCTGACTCCGTACGGGCTCGTGCGTGCAGGCGTCGCCCCAGACCATCCCGGCACGAAAGCGGTGACCGACCTCTTCCGATCAGTCGCTGGAAAGAAATCGGTGCGAGTGCGATTCGGTGTCGATATCGGCACCGACATATCGCACGAGGATCTGATGGAGCATTACGACGCTGTCATCTACGCCACCGGAGCGCCGGACGACAGGCCTCTCGGGATACCGGGCGAAAATCTGGCCGGCAGTCATTCTGCCGCGGAGTTCGTCGCCTGGTACAACGGCAATCCCGACTTCGCGAACCGAACGTTCGACCTGAGCTGTGAACGTGCCGTGATCGTCGGGAACGGCAACGTGGCACTCGATATCGCGCGAGTGCTTTCCACTCCGCCTGCGGCGTTGGCACTGACAGACATCGCCGATCATGCATTGGCAGCATTGCAGCAGAGCTGCATACGCGAGGTCGTCGTATTGGGGCGACGCGCGCCGGCACAAGCGGCATTCACGAATCCTGAATTGATCTCCCTCATCGACTCTCCTGAGGTCGACGTCTTCGCCTGCGCAGCCGATGTCGACACCGACGCTGCCAACCCAGATATCGCAGAAGGACAAGACGCGTCCACGAGGCTCACGGTCGAACTCGTCCGGGAGTTGGCCTCGCGGCAACTGCCCAAAGACGGTGACCAACCTGGAAGCGGTGACGAACAAGCTCGCAATCGGATCGTCCTACGGTTCTGCCTCTCCCCGGTCAACATCTCGGGCAACGGATCTGTCTCCGGCCTCGACCTGGCACACAACGTGCTGACCCTCGATTCGAACGGTGTCGCGCGTGCTGAGAGAACAGATCACGAGGAAACTCTGGAAACAGGGCTGGTAATTCGTTCGATCGGCTATCGAGGACGGCAGATAGCTGGAGTGCCATTCGATTCCGAGCGCGGTGTCATCCCCAACGTCCACGGCAGAGTCACCGACGAGTCGGGTGAACCGATTCCCGGGATCTATGCGACAGGTTGGATCAAACGCGGCCCGACGGGAGTAATCGGCACCAACAAGAAGTGCGCCGCGGATACAGTGCGGTGCCTTTTGGAAGACATTGCGGCCGGCAGATTGTCCAGGCCTCCTCACGACCGCGAAAATTTCGAAAGGCTGATGAGCGAAAAAGCACCAGACGCTCTCGATTTCTCTGATTGGAACAAGATCGACAAGGCTGAGATAGCGGCCGGATCGGCGCACGGACGACCGCGGGTCAAATTTGTCGAACCGGACAAGATGCGTGCCACCTTGACAGCGTCCCCAGGTGATAGTTCCTGACGATCGTTACTGATTCGCAATTGTTCCGTTCCGCGAACTTGTTATCGACGGGAATCGGAGTGCAATACTGTGCTCGAATTCAAGGTTCGACTCCCAAGGGAACGCGCACGCGTGGATAATCAACAGGTAGGGCCCGTATAGTCGCCTGAGTTCGATACTGAGGCACCCCGAATAGTCATTGGAGAACCGCAGAATGGCCAAGAAAGTCTACGTTCAGCTTGTCGACGATATCGACGACAAGCCGATCGAATCCGGCGGCGAACACATCACTTATTCCGTCAACGGGGTGAGCTATGAAATCGACCTCAGCGACAAGAACGCCAAGGAATTTCACCGCAAGCTGGACTACTACATCGAGCATTCAGCACGTATAGGCGGGAAGCGGGCCAAGAGAGGCGCCACCTCGGCGACCACCGGCCTCAAGCGTGATGCGAACCAAACGAAGGCCATTCGAGAATGGGCCAAATCGAACGGCTACTCCATTTCCACACGCGGACGAATTCCCGCTGAAGTCGAGAACGCCTTCGACGCTGCTCACTGAGCCCGACGGCTCACTGAAAACCGTCGGCTCACTGAAAACCGTCGGCTCCGCTGGAGAGAACAAAAGGGAGTCACCGACGGTGACTCCCTTTTGCGTTTGCTTACTTACGTTGTGGAGCTAAGGGGACTCGAACCCCTGACCCCCACACTGCCAGTGTGGTGCGCTACCAGCTGCGCCATAGCCCCGTACAACTCAACCGCAATTGCGTCTGATGAAACTCACTTGCGGTTGCTCGAACGAAGTTACACCATGGCCGCTCACGGCTACAAATCAGCTGGTACAGCCCCTACCGCCGGATCACCCGATCGACTCGACCCACCCTGAATCCCGCAGGGCTTCGACAATCTGGCCGTCCACGAGCACACCAGGCGTTCCCGCCGCCCCGGTCGATGCCAACGCCGCCCGTGCGGTATCCGCATCGGCTGCTGCAGTCTCTGCCATCGCGCCGGACGTGATGCACCGTACTGCCTCGTCACTCGCGCCGTTTTCACGCGCCATGTCGGCGAGCTCCGCGTCGCTGTGGTCATTGTCGCCATTCTCGGCAGGCTGGAAATCAGCGGAGAACAGTGTCGAATGAAATGCGGAGTACACGATTGCGTTGTCGGACTCGGCAACACAATGCGAGGCCGCGACCGCTCGACTGGAGTAGTTTCCGCTCGCCGACGCCGCGTCGAGCTGCGGCAACACAACCAGGTGGTAACGCACCCCGAGCACGCCCTCGTCCATCTTCTGCGCGAGTTCCTGACCGTATTCGACCTCGAGCTGCCCGCAGAAAGGACACATCGGATCCTCGAAAATATCGACCATCGGAGTCGGGCCGGGCGGCTCCGAATCTGCTGACGACGACTTGACTGCCTGCGGGATGGCCAACTGCACTACTCCATCGGCCAGCACCACGACCTCGACTGCGGAGTTCTTCACGGAACCGTAGCCGTCGTTGCGGGGTGCGTCGTCGCCCCGCTGCCATACGATTGCCACCACGACCACGATGACCACGACCACGACTGCGACGGCCGCGAGAACGTAGGTAGCCGTACTCGACGTCGGCCGCGGTGTGTACTTCGTGCTGGATATTCTCTTTTGGCTCACGCTGGAAATAATACGGAGCGCACCCGAGATTCCACCGTCACGACGACTCGCCGGCCTTGCTGGTTCTCGTCGCTGGGTCCTCACGTGCAGTATCGCTAACGAACATCCACCACACGGCGGCGCCCAACAGGATCGCACCCGACATGACGAACGCCGAACCGTACGAGTAGTACTCCACTACCGAAGCTGCGATGACGGGACCGAGGATGGCACCGACATCGGCCGACATCTGAAATGTCGATAGCACTGGCCCGCCGCGTGCCTTCGATCCGATGATGTCTGCGATCGACGCCTGCTGCGCAGGTGTCATCAGGCCGGAGCCGACGCCTGCCACGAACGAGGCGATCATGAACAAGGGAAGGTTGGCCGTGAGGCCGATGGCAGCGGTCCCCAGCCCGGACACGACCAGTCCGACGACGACGAACGGCTTACGGCCCCGCACATCCGACGAGCGCCCAGCGGCGGCAAGCACCGAGGCGTTGCCCACCGCGAACACTGCGAGAGATACGGCTGCGACAGCCGCGGAGCGGTCGAGGATCGCGATCACGAACAACGGAATCAGTGCGACTCGCACGCCCATCACTGCCCAACCCGTCGCGAAATTGGATGCAAGCGCGGCGCGATAGGCGGGAACTCCTAGCGCGCTGCGAAAGGTCAGAACTGGGACGGACGAATCACCTTCCGTCCGTGCTCGATCGACATGGCCGAGGCTGAAATACACGACGGCAGCAGCGATCACAAGCGCCACTGCATAGATCACGAACGGCGCTCGCAATCCCAGTCCGACGACAGCGCCGCCGAGAAGCGGTCCGCCGATCGAACCCATCAGAAAGCTCGTAGCGTAGAGGCCGGACACACGACCGCGGTTGCGCGGCGGGCTCATTCGGATCAGTAGCCCGAGAGCAGACACCGAGAACATCGTCGAGCCGATGCCGCCGAGCCCGCGGAAGACAAGCAATTGCCAGTAGCTCTGGGCCAAGGCGCACGCACCGGTGGACACCGCGACGATGAGTAGACCGGCGAGGTACACCGGGCGCTCACCGAGCTTTTGTACGAGCATTCCACTCGCGGGCGCGAACAACAGACGCATCATCGCGAAGGTGCTGATCACTGCGGACGCAGCAACCACGCCTACGCCGAATTCAGTTGCGAACTGTGGCAACGCAGGCGCAACGATGCCGAAGCCGAGAGCAATGACGAAGCTCGCCGAAATCAGGACCCAGATCTCGGAGGGTAGTGCGCCTGATTTATCTTCGTCTGGCTTGTCTTCGTCGGAAGGAACTGCGTCGGTCACGACTCGTTCAAGGCCGCAGCCACCAATTCTTTTGCAGCATCCTGCACCTTTGCCAGATGTGCTTCGCCGAGAAAGGACTCCGCGTATATCTTGTATACGTCCTCGGTACCCGATGGACGCGCTGCAAACCACGCATTCTCGGTGGTTACCTTGAGCCCACCGATGGCCGCACCGTTACCCGGAGCTTCGGTGAGCGTCGCAGTGATCTTCTCCCCTGCCAGCTTCGTGGCGCTGACTTGCTCGGGTGAGAGCTTCGCCAGTATCGACTTCTCCTCGCGTGTGGCCGGTGCATCGACGCGAGCATAGGCGGGACTTCCATACTTGGCGGCGAACTCGGCGTATCGCTGTGACGGCGTCTTTCCTGTCACCGCGGCAATCTCAGACGCCAGCAACGCAAGAATGATGCCATCCTTGTCCGTCGTCCAGGCACGCCCGTCGTGGCGAAGGAACGACGCGCCCGCGCTTTCCTCGCCACCGAACCCGAGATCGCCGTCGAGCAGTCCTGGCACGAACCATTTGAATCCGACCGGAACTTCGAGAAGCTGACGACCCAGGCCTGCCACCACGCGATCGATCATCGAGGAGGACACCAAAGTCTTGCCGACCTTCATCGCCGGCGACCAATCCGATCGATGAGTGAACAGGTAGTCGATGGCAACTGCCAGGTAGTGGTTGGGGTTCATCAGACCCGCGTCCGGGGTGACGATGCCGTGGCGGTCGGAATCAGCGTCGTTGCCCGTCGCGATGTCGTACTCATCACGTGCCGCGATCAATGACGCCATCGCGTTGGGAGACGAGCAGTCCATCCGGATCTTGCCGTCGGTGTCGAGCGTCATGAAGCGGAAGGTGGCATCGACAAGGGGGTTGACGACCGTTAGATCGAGATTGTGGCGTTCGGCGATAGCATCCCAGTAGTCGACGCTCGCGCCGCCGAGCGGATCTGCTCCGATGCGAATGCCCGCTGCCCTGATGGCGTCGAGGTCCACAACGTTCGGTAGGTCGTCCACGTAGTTGCCGAGGTAGTCGTACTTGTCGACCGTGGTGCGTTCGGCGGTGGCCAACGACACTCGCTTGACTCCCACCAGCCCGGCCTCCAGGAGCTCGTTCGCGCGCGCTGCGATCACCGAGGTCGCGTCACTGTCCGCTGGGCCTCCGTGCGGAGGGTTGTACTTGAACCCGCCGTCACGAGGTGGATTGTGCGACGGCGTTACCACGATGCCATCGGCACGAGCCGCCGAGCCCGAGGAGTTGTATCGCAGGATCGCATGGCTTACCGCAGGTGTAGGCGTATAGCGATCGCCGGAATCGACGAGAACCGAGACATCGTTTGCTGCAAGCACTTCGAGCGCCGTCGTCCAGGCAGGTTCCGAGAGTGCGTGGGTATCGCGGCCGATGAACAACGGACCGGTGATCGCCTGGGATGCGCGATATTCGACGATGGCCTGCGTCGTCGCGAGAATGTGCCCCTCGTTGAACGCACCGTCCAGACTAGAGCCACGATGACCTGAAGTTCCGAAGACCACGCGTTGGCCTGGATCCGACATATCGGGTGTTCGCGCGTAGTACGCGGTGATCAACGCCGCAACGTCGACGAGATCCTCAGCTCGCGCGACCTCTCCAGCTCTCTCGTGCGCCACGATGCGCCTCCTTCTCCTTGCCCGATACCGCCGGGCTCAACACTAGTTGCCAGTGTCCTCGCCGTCATCGCGCCGGTGACGAAACTCAAGTGTCCATCGGCGGCAGAGGGAAGAAGTAACTCGTACGCTGCTGGTATTCGGAATAGCCGGGGCGCTTCGCCATCGACTTCTCGAGCAATCTGGCACCGGTGGCGAAGACCAGGAAATAGGTCATCGCGATCGGTGAGAGGACCGTGACGACGCCGGGCCACGCCGAGGCAGCCACGATGAAGATTCCCCACCACACGCATGCGTCGCCGAAGTAGTTGGGATGGCGCGTCCACGACCACAGCCCACGATCCATGATGGTGCCGCTGTTCGACGAGTCGGCTTTGAACGCCTTCAGCTGCGCGTCACCGACGGCCTCGAAGGTCAGACCGACCGCCCAGAGCACGACCCCGACGGACGCTACCGCAGCCACCGATCCGTGCGAAACTGCCGATACCTGGATCGGGAGGGAGACGAACCACAACGCGAATGCCTGCGTCAGGTAGATCTTCCGCAATGCGTACACGGTCTTGTTGCCTGGCGCCTTTGCCAGCAGTTCCTCGTAGCGCGGATCCTCGCCGTGCCCGAGCGATCGCCGAAATACGTGCCATGCCAACCGGATTCCCCACATACCGACGATCACGAGCAGCACGATCCTGCGCCAGGATTCGCCGGTGCCAACCACCGCAGCGACCAGAGCGATCAGGACGAAGCCACCGCCCCAGGTCACATCGACAACATTGTGTCGACCGATCCGCGCACCGACCAGTGCGGTCACTACCATCAGCAGCGCCGTCGCCGCGAGCGAAACTGCGGATACGGTCAGGAACTCCGAGAAGTCGAACATGTTCACGTGCTCACGCCCACCCATTGGGGGCGAACTGACGAAAACTCGACTCGACCTGAGAGAGATGGCCGCACAGCCAGGATCTGGTCCACGCCCATTCGGCCGTCACGGAAAGCCATACCGCCACCGACGAGATATAGACGCCACACCCGCGCAGTTTCCTCCCCAACCAGAGCAACTACGTCGTCCCACCGTGCCTCGAAACGTTCGGTCCACACCTCGACCGTGCGGACGTAGTGCTCGCGCATGGCGTGCACATCGCGCACCTCGAGCCCCGCCGCCTCGATCATCGCCACCGTTCGACCCACAGGCCGCATGTACATGTCGGGTGCGATGAACGAAGAGATGAATGCCCCGCCGTCCGGGTGGTCGCCTTCCTTGCGTGACATCTGCTGAATAAGTACCCGTCCACCAGGGCGGACATTGCTTCGCAGCGCCGAGGTGTAGGTCGGATAGTTGGACTCACCGACGTGCTCGCCCATCTCTATCGACGCGACGGCGTCGAAGGGTCCGTCAGGGATCTCGCGATAGTCCTGAATTCTGATCTCGATTCGATCCTGCAGCCCGCGGTCGGCAATTCGCTTGTCGATGAACGCCTTCTGCTCGCGGGAGATCGTCACACCAACCACCTTCGCGCCGTAGACCTCCGCTGCGTGCAGACTCAGTGAGCCCCATCCACAGCCGACGTCGAGGAATCGTTGGCCTGGCTTTGCGTCGAGACCGATCTTGCGACACACGAGATCGAGCTTGTCGCGTTGAGCGTCGTCGAGGCTGTACTCGGGCGACTCCGATGTCCAATAGCCGGACGAGTACGCCATGTGCGAGTCGAGAACCAGCTCGTAGAAGTCGTTGGAAAGGTCGTAGTGATGGCTGATCGCAGCGCGATCGCGTATCAGCGAATGCAACCGGCCCTTGACGACGGCCTGCGACGCAGGTGGGGCAAGCGGCCGCCCGAACGCACCGAGCTCACGAGCTAGCTTGGCGAGCCGGATCAGCGAGGTCGGCGACGGCCGAACTGCTTGGAGATTGCGAGAACGAACAACGGACCAAACGTGATCGAGTGCCTCGCCGATCTCAGCCTCGACGTCCAGTTCACCGGTCACGTACGCCTGTGCAGCACCCAATTCGCCTGGACTCCACAGCAGCCTCCTGAGAACGTTCACACTGTTCAGGCTGATCTTCGGCGCGTCGGGAGGGCCTGCCACGCTGCCGTCCCATGCCGTCAGACGAACGGGAAGTTCACCGCCGACGAACGGTGCAAGGATATTCGCGATGCGCTCAGCGATGCCCGATGACGATGTGACGCTCATCTCTCGCCCCTTCGATCCAGCACGATTTGTTGTACGTCGAGATAGCCGGAGCGAAATCCGGCCTCCGAATAGCAGAGATAGAAGTGCCACATCCGACCGAAGACTCGGTCGAAGCCCAGCTCTGCGGTCTCACTCTGGTGAGCCTGAAAACTCTCGTCCCAGCGCCTCAAAGTACGCGCATAGTGATCACCCATCGACAGGCGCTCGCGTACCCGCAGGCTCGTCCGAGTCTCGGTCACTTCCTCGATCACGCGGATCGACGGCAGAAAACCGCCTGGGAATATGTACTTGTGCACCCAGGTGTAGGTGTTTCTGGTCGCCAGCATGCGGTCGTGTGGCATGGTGATCGCCTGAATCGCCACGCGTCCTCCCGGCGCGAGGATTCGGTCGATCGTTTCGAAGTACGTCCCCCAGTACTCGTGTCCGACGGCCTCGATCATCTCGACCGACACGACGGCGTCGTACTCGCCGTCGACAAGTCGATAGTCCAACAGGTCGACCTGAACGCGATCGGAATACCCCGCGGCGGCAACACGTTTAGCTGCGAGCTCCTGCTGTTCGCTCGACAATGTCACCGAACGCACCGTCGCTCCACGCGCGGCGGCGCGAATGGCGAGTTCTCCCCAGCCGGTGCCGATTTCGAGAACTCGACTGCCTTCGCCTACGCGCCCCAGGTCGAGCAATCGATCGATCTTGCGGCGCTGCGCGTCGTCGAGCGATTCGCCGTCGTCCACAGTTCCCGAGGCGCCGAACAACGCGCTCGAGTAGGTCATGGTCTCATCGAGGAACAACTCGAAGAGTTCGTTCGAAAGATCATAGTGGCGCGATATGTTGGATCGGGTGTTCTTGGTCGTATTTCGCTCCGCACGAGGCGGTTTCGGAACATACAGGCTCCGAAGCCGCTGCAGGGACTTAGGGATCAAGCTCGCCATCCTTGTGGCGAAGACCTCGAGGACAGCCGTCAGATCATCGGCATCCCAATCACCTGCCATGTAGGCCTCACCGAAGCCGATGAGTCCGCTCTCGCCCACGCGCGCAGCGAAATCGGCCGGTCGCTTGATGGTCATCATGGGCGATGAGTCGTCGCCTCCGCCGATCACCTTGCCGTCGTTCATGCGTACCCGCACCGGTAGCATTCCGACCGCTCGGCGGAACAGAAAATCGGCTACCGGGGCCGCCACCTTCGCCTTCGTACCGGAGGGAACGTAGGCGATTCCGGGCCAGACCGCAGTGTCGACGCCGGACTTGGATCGAATGACGGTTGTCATCGTGTTGCCTTTCCTGCAGCTGTGGCGTGTGGCCGCGGACGAATGGGAAGACCACGCGCCCACAATCGAATCCCTTGCCAGCGAATCTGAACTACTACTCGAAGTGGTGCCAGCGGTATCGCCAGCGCCGAGGTGATGATCGTTCGCGTCGTGGCAGGTCTGCGTCGACCGGCCACGGTTGCGACGAACGGCGGCGAGTCCGCCCGGTCGAGGACGATCGAGAGCGCTAATGCCTCCGACGGTTCGGGCAACCGCATCCGGTATTGCCCGTCCACATCGTTGAAGGGCGAGACATAGAACTCCTTGCGCACGCGAGCAGCACCACGTTCGTCGGTCTCCAGCAGGTATGCGTAACGCTCACCGTAGGTGTTGTGGACCTCGGCAACGACGCACTTCAGCGCGCCCGCACCGTCGTGACACCAGAACACACTGAGCGGGTTGAACGTATGGCCGAACACGCGTGCGTTGGCGAGCATGGTGATTTTTCCGCCACCGAGATCGATACCGTGCTCTGCCAGAAAGGCATCGATGTTGGTGCGAATGGTGCCGTTCGGGTCGCCGATGTGGTCACGTGCGTCGAACCCTGCCAACGGCCTGATCCTCCACGAGAGTTGCGGCATGTCATCGAGATCGACGAGCCAGCTGTAGCTCTTGTACTTGAACCGATTGCGCAGCGGCGCAGTGCGGATGTGCTCGATAACAGTCGAGTAGATCGCAGTGGTATCCGTCATGCCCACCGACCGCCGATACGCATGGCGGCATCGAGACCGGACTTCGCCCCGTCCTCGTGAAAACCCCAGCCGTGGTAAGCGCCCGCGAACGCCACTGTGTCGGTGTTCAACTCCGGTAGGCGACGCTGGGCCTCCAACGATTGCGGTGTGTACTGCGGGTGCTCGTAGGTCATCTCGTCCAACACGGCTGCGGGATCAACCGTGTGCGCGCCGCCGAGGGTGACAACGAAGCGTCTCGTATCGGCGAGTCGCTGTAACCGCGTCAAGTCATAGCTGACCAGGACGTCATCCGGTTTGGCTCCGCAGGTGGGCATCCGGTAGTTCCACGACGCCCTAGCCCGAGCGGTTCGAGGTAGCACCGACTCGTCGGTGTGCAGCTGAGTGTGATTGGTCGAATACGGCATCGCGCCGAGCACCTGATGTTCTGTCCCGGTCGGCTCGGCGAGGATCTTCAGCGCCTGCTGCGGGTGCACCGCAATCACCGCCTTCTCGAACCTCCTCAGCACATCAGCGCCGTCACGGATATCGACGCCATCACTGCGCCGGTAGACCGCGCGCACAGGAGTGCCGGTTCGGATCTCGTCCACGTGCTCGGCGACCCGGCGGACGTATTCTATCGAGCCCCCAGCGACTGTCCGCCACACGGGCGACCCTGTGACACTGAGCATTCCGTGATGATGAAGAAACGTGAACAGGTAGCGAGCCGGGTACTGCAAGGCGGTCTCGGGATTGCACGACCACACGGCAGAAACCAGGGGCGCCATGAAATGCGAGCTGAAGTATTCCGAAAACCTGCTGCGTGCTAGAAATGCGGCCAGGGTCTCGTCGTTGTCCCGCGGATCCGACCCCAGCAGTGTGGTCGCCTCCCGGTGAAAACGTTTCACCTCGAGGAGCATCGACAGGTAACGGGGCCGTGCCAAGGTCGCCAGCGAGGGGATGATCCCCCTCATACCCTGGCCACCGGAGTACTCGAGCCCGCACCCGTCACACCGAATGGACATGCTCATGTCCGAGTCCTGTGTGGGGACATCGAGTTCGGCAAAGAGCCGCAGCAGTGTGGGGTAGGTGCGATCGTTGTGGACGATGAACCCTGTATCCACTCCGACCTGACCGTCAGGTCCGTCGACGTAGTGGGTGTCCGCGTGCCCGCCCAGGCGGTTATCGGCTTCGAACAAGGTAACGTGCGCGGACTTCGACAACACGTAGGCCGCCGTCAGACCTGCGACACCACTTCCTACGACAGCAACTGATGGGCGTGTCACGCTTTCACTCCATCTTCTTCAGAAGGGACACGCGAAGCCATGTCCATCACGAATGTCGAAGTCATCTGTACCCACGAACGCGCTCGTCGAATCATGAAGTGTCCACCGGGCATATCGACGTATCGTGCGTCGACTCCCCTGGCCGCAGCGGACACGACCTCTCGTCGGGACGCGACCGGATCCGTCCATCGATCAGCCGCACCATGGACCACGCGTACCACCTGATCGGTACGACTCGAGTCCAACTCTCCTCCGTCCGGCCACCACGGTGCCAGCGCCACCACGCCGCTCACCAGAGGGTCGTCGGCTACGGCTGCGGCGCTGCGACCACCCATGGAATGTCCGACCACCACTACGTGAACGTCTGGGTATCGCCGGTGAATTCGGCGTAGCGCCCAACGCGCGTCTCGAACCGGACTGCGCTCGATTCCGTTCCATCCGCGAAATCGGTACTGCAACTGATGCACGAGAATTCCCTTGTCCCTGCCCATGCGGCGCAATGCCCAGGTGAACTGCCACATACGCAGACCGGACAGATGCCAGAGCCTGCTCCTTGCGTGGCTCTCGACCTTGCCTCCGTGCAATACCAGCACTACGCAACGAATCTGCGGCCCCCGAGCAGGCGCAAGTCCCTCAGCAGGTTCTGTTCCTGTCCACAATGTGGGCTCTGGGCGCTCGCTCATACTTACTATTCGTCACCGCTACGGCCGCGGGTTGGGTTCTCGCCCGGCGAGCAGGCTATGAAGTAGCCAACAGTTCGGCACATGGGGGCAGATTAGAACGAAAAAAGCCGGGCCGGCGAGTCTCGCTCACCGACCCGGCTGTGCGTGGAGCTGCCGGGAATCGAACCCGGGTCCTCCGCTGTATCACCAGGGCTTCTGCTGGTTGTCGGTATTTGGTGGTACTGATTCGCCCTGATTGCTGGGCTGACCTGCCCTCGGCGCCTTCACGCG
>Ga0314855_100049_pt1 | contig 41213 bp, 76 predicted proteins | sample 2018CB1WmetaG_FD_203636 | JGI IMG/M metagenome (GOLD analysis project Ga0314855, IMG submission 203636) | Cryopeg brine viral communities from Beaufort Sea near Barrow, Alaska, United States - 2018 CB1W | ecosystem: Environmental > Aquatic > Marine > Coastal | place: USA: Alaska | collected... | reverse complement strand
TGGCGCAGGGGGCAGGGGGGAGGGGCATGTGCCCCCTGCCCTCGGTCACCGTCCGGTCACCATGCCCTCGACGTGCGGGGCGCCTTGAGGGGTGCCACGTCGCCGAGTTTCTTCTTTCCGCGGCGTGCGTTGCATGATCTGTGCGCTGGCTTGAGCTGCCCTGTCATGGAGCCGCCGTTGCCTACTGCGTCGAGGTGGTCAGCGGTGAACGCCATCGAATGCTTCCAGTCAAGGTCGAAGTTGAAGGGCTTCCCGCATAGGTGGCATGGCGCCCCGGTCTTGCGTGCCTGCCGCTTGAGGGCTTCACGCTTGGCCACGTATGCGCGATCGTTGCGGTACTGGGGGGGCATGGTTCACACCCCCTCCGGGGATTGCCTATGGGGTGGGGGTTAGTTTCGCGCTACCCTAGGGCACATGGAAGCCAAGGGTAAGAATGGTCAGGTCGTCTTTGACGGCGCCACTGTGACGATCAAGCGGGAGGGGTTGTCTGCACGTATGGGGCATGGTTCGGCTGAGCGTTCGTTCCCGGCGTCTCTGATCGCCGAGGTTGTGGTGAAGGGCTCGGGGCTCATGACGAACGGGCATGTGGTGTTCAAGTTGACGGGTGCGCCTGCTCAGGCCGTCCCTGATCTGTCGCATGAGAACTCGATCATCTTCACGAAGGCTCAGTGGCCGGCGTTCGCTCCCATCGTGGAAGCGGTGCGTGCGGCCCAGGTCGCCTAACCCGTACGCATGGTCACCAGTCACTAGGTTGCGGCTTATGCGTACACGTCTGCGCAACTGAGATGACGGGCCAGTGTCGCCCGCAAACGTCGCATACTCGGGGGTCAGTCACGATGCCCTCTCATCGTTCCGTGCGTCGTGCCTGTCTTTGCGTCGTGCTGCTCGTTTGCAGTCGCCGGTGACGCAATAGTCACAGCCGCCGTTCTTAGCTTCGGGGCAGTGTTTGGTGGAGCGTGGTCGTCCGCGTTGGTCACGGTTGCCTTTGCTCATGTGCGGCCTCCAATGCGTATGTGACGGCCCTATCACCGTCGTCATGGTTGACGGTGATAAGACCGGGTGCATGGGTATCAACCTGCATACCGATGTGCCTACGTGTTGACGGTTACAGCACGTCGAAGCTGTCGGCCGCGTAACCACCCAAGCCGCGCCCGTCTTCACCATCAGCTAACGTTTCCTCGTCGCTGATGTGCAGCCATGTCATCTGGTCTTGGTCCGTCGGGTCGGACCGTGATACACCGTGAAGCCATCCGGTCATTCGTTCGGGTTCTTCCCAACCGGGATAGAACAGGAACGAGACCCGGGAGCCGATGAACTTGTCAGCGTCGGTCACTGGATGGGTGATGGTGACTCCTTTGCTTGTCACAGCACTTCCCAGTCTGAGTACTTGCGCTTCAGGTGCGCCCCAATGAGGAAGGTCGTCGTGCCCTGAGTGCTGAACTTCCCAGTCGCGTCAGTGAATGACTTGGAGCCGGGGTCGTTCGTGCTGTTCTGAATGCGACTGTATGGCCCGAAGTCCTCAACGGATGCGGTGTGTCGGTGTGCGGTGGCCCATAGCTCAGTCTCGAACCGGCGAGTTGCTTGCAGCCATAGTGACTGCTTGGCAAGCCATGTGTCCTCAGCACTGCCGATCTTGTGGCCGTGAGCCATTGCGAGGTTCACACCGGAGAACGTGCCCGTGGTTATCATCTCGTCGCGCGGGATGATCCAGTCCATGTGACTGAGCGCCGAGTGCAGGTCGCATACGGTGTGCAGCGTGTCACCGATGAACCCGGTCGAGTTGTCTGAGTCGTCGGTGAGCGCTTTGCCGGCGACTCGCTGCCACTGTCCGTGGTTGCAGAGTGTCGCAGAGTAGGTGACCTGATCGAACATCGGGGCGAGTGCCTTGATGCCGGTCAGGTTCAGCTCGATGGCGAGGTTCAACTGGTCGCGCTGGTTGAGGTCGACGGAGTAGGTCTGTGATGTGTAGTGACCTGTGACGGCTTCGGTGTGGTCGCCCATGTTGGCGAGCAGGAGGCCGTCAACGTTGATGCCACGTTTGCGCATGGCCGTGATGCGGTCTGTTGTTGCCTGGAAGCTGTCAAGGATGCGCTGCGTGGTGCCCTTGGTGCCGTCACCTTCGCCCTTGCCGAGCTGCCAGTCAGCCCAGCCAACAAACATCGTCACGGGCGGCCCCATGCGGGGCGTGTTGTTCTGGGTGGGCTTCCACTTACGGAGGGAATCGGCAATTTCCCGAACGTCCACGAGCGCTTCAACCTTGCGAGTGAATCGTGCGGAGTATGAGAACAGGTTTACGACGTCGCGCGTGCCATCTTCCAGCGCCTTTGACTGCTGCCAGGTGGACATGCGCACGGTGTCGTCAACGATCTCGAAGATGTTGGGGTCGATCTGGAAGCGCTCAAATATGCGCGTCCAGTCGGTACCGATTTTCTCGGTCGTCTGAACGTCTTTGAATTCGCCGCCGTCTAGTGTTTCTTCGGCTTTCCCTGAGAGCACGGTTGCGGTGTCGGCGGGCTGTGCTTTGATGCTGAGCTTCTTGCGGTGATCTTTGACGGTTGAGTTGCCAATGCGCCACTTGGTAGCGATGGCGGGTGCGCGGAGGTCGGTGTTTCTCAGGTCGACCATGTAGAGAGCGTCATCTAGCAATGACAATGTGGCCCCTTGCAGTCAGTGACTCATTGAGTCGTACGTCTTGAGGAATGCGTGGGATGCCGCAATGGGTGCAGGGAGTCACCTTTCGCCCCCTGTATAGACCGGAGTCAGATGCTTAAGGTACGCCTCAACGACGGCCGAAGCCTTGAGGGAGCCACCTGGTCACGCCTGCACTCATTGCGAGTAATTGGGAAGGCCTACACGTCCGAAACGGTGCCGGTCTTGAGCAGCACGGCCTCTGTCTCATCCACCCAGTCACATGTGAGCTCGGTGATGATGCCGCGGTGTTCGGCCCAGTGATGGCAGCAAAAAAGGAGCGCCACGTCGAACATCGTTGCCCTCGCATACGCGCGTGATGGGCAGCAGTCGGAGCGTTCACCGGTCAGCGTGTACACACGTTCGGGAACTGGCGCGACTGGTGTGGGCGCGTCATCCATCGGGGGCAGTTTCGGGACCATTGCCATGACTTACTCCTTAGCGAGAGTGTGCCTGGGGATTTACTGCAAAGGGTGCAAGCAGCCCGAGGCAGTCCATAGACATCTCGGGCATAACGCTTCACCGGCATTAGTGCGGGCTACCTGCGTTGCTTGAAGTGCCCCGTTATGCCAGCACGGGGCCACGCTGCTCTATTCAGTTATCGCTCGTTTCTTGCCGCCGCAGAGCTCGCGGTGACGGCCCATTCGGTACAGGTTTGGGTGGCAAGTATGTGGTGGGCGGGCGATCACGGCGTTCGGCTTTTAGCCGCTGTCCCGTATCGCCCGCCTTCTCGTTTTTCCTGCCTGCCGGTGAGCCAACCGGGGGAGCAGTGGATGTGACCACTGACAGGACATCCCTAACCGCTGCACTCGCCCGATGATTGCCTGCGATTGGGCATACGTGGTGCTCGGGGTGGCGATTTGGGGAGTATTTGGGCATAAAAAAAGGGCCTCTCACCGAAGTGAAAGGCCCTTTCTCCATGATTTTAGGCATGGAATAACTGCGTGATGCAAGTATCCCACATTTTGGAACGTAGCGCAACTACCCCGGGCGCGTCATCCTGCTTCGGCTTCCTCAATCTCATATTGCAACTCGCGTGCACTCCACACCTTCGTGCACGCCCTGCATGTTCCGGTCGCGTTCCCGATCATGTCTTCATCGTCGGGACGGTACCGGATGACGAGCGGGCGGCTGAATCGCTCCCCTGTTGCCGCCTGCCACCATTCGACCGCAGAACAGCTTGGACATGCACCCGGCAGATCCTTTTCCCGCGGCGGGTCGAGCGCGTTGATGATCTGCGACTCCCACGCCTTCATCTGCGACACGTACATGCTTTCGACCTCGCCGCTGATCTGCCGCTCCGAGAACTTCACATACCAGCGTCTCAACGTGGATGTGGTGTTCTCTTTGTCGACGGTCACACCAGCCATGCGAGCCCAACCGGCGACCTGATCCGAGATCCGCATGAGTGTCTGCAACGCCAGGATGTTGACGGGTGCACGGGTTGCCGGGTCCGATGCGCCCGACGTGTTGCCGCCCATGCTTGCGTAAATGGCTTCGTTGAGGTCATCGAGCAACGGCGGCAACTCAACGGGGGAGACGCAGGTGATGCCGGCCTCGTTGGATTGCACGGTCTTGGAGTGGCGCGGTTTGGTGAGGCTGTCCACTGCTGAGAGCAGGTCGGTCATGCGTTCCCCCCTGAGATAAATATCGTTCGGGTCGGGTTGCCGCACGTATCGGGCTTCGGGCAAGGTATCCACCCATAACCTGGGACTATGCATTCGCTTACAGGCTTCGTCTTCATCCACCCCGCCGCAATCACAGCATCGGCAATGTGCAGGTCGAATGCCGTCACCTCGGCAACACGCACACGGTCACTTTCCTGCACCTCAATTGCCGTCGCGATGGTCAGGGCCAGTGACTCTCTCGGTGTGCTCATTCGTCTTCCTCCGCGCGTTCAGTAGTGCATGGCTCGCACTCGCACTCGTCGTCAGCGCTGTTATGGGTCCATTCGGTTAGCCCGATGCTCATTGCCCCGTTGCCGTATGGGTCTATCGTGATTTGCACGATTGACTCGCCGTCGAGGAACAACAGGTCAAGGTCGTGACCACGCCCGGGTCGGGTCTCTTCGCGGAAGATCGACCGCCATTCCCAGCGGTGCGGACTCCAGTCGCTGATCTCAACGCCGTACGTCTCGCGCGCCTCCGTGATCCGCTCGGCTATGGCGACCCTCTGACGCTCGGTCATCATGCTCATTCGTCTCTCCCGTCGTAGCTGTTCATTGCTTGCACTGGCTCACGTTCCGCAGCCCAAACCCGCACCCATGCACCATTTCCCGGCTCCGAGATGAACAGGTCATCGTGGCGGGTCATAGCCTCGTGCACATCGAGGGCCAGGAGTGCACCGGTTCGCGTGGTGTGCCGCTCCCGTTGCTGGCAGGTGTTGCAGAGGATGTCGATCATTGGGTTGCCTCCGGTGTTGTGGGCGACTCAGGGGTGATCACCGTGCATGCGGAACATGGCACCTTCGTCACTAATCCCAGCCGAACGGCGAAATCGCTACCCGGTGGCAGCGACGCCCAGAATGACCACGGGGCATGCTCATCATCCGATCCCGTGAATCCTTCGCCATCGCACTGGTGGCACTTGTTGGCACTCATTCGCCCACCCCATCCGGCATCGCCTTGACCGCGTAGAACTTGGACTGCTCGCGGAGATCCGTGGTGTGAGCGGCTGCATCCCGCTCGGCCTCGATCCTCCGCACGTACACCAGATCCTCGGCAGCTGTGAGCTTGAGATTTGTGATCAGCCTGTATGCAGCGTCACGCTCGGCCTCCACCCCCCGCACGACGTCGACCAGAAACTCAGTAGCCGTGAATGCCGCCTCCGCCTTTGCTGCGGCCGCTACAGCGGCGATACCGGCAGCGTGGGCATATTCCGGTATGGGGCAATCGAACGATGCGTCGTCGTAGATTGCCACGTAGTCGGGCGTTTCGTCTTTCGTTTTTGTCATTTCGTCCCTCTCGATGACATAAAAAAGGCCCCCTACCATCTGGCGGGTGCCGGTTGTCGTGCGTGGTGTGCTGCTAGTCGAATTCATCCCGAGTTGAGATCCACCAGGGTGTCCGGTGAATCGCCGCCTTCGTTAATTTGGATACCCCAAATTGGATTGCCTGCTCGTGCTCCCTCACTCGTCGGAAGTCCATCGTCGTGTAGTAGCCCCGTTCAGGGTCGCCGCCCGTCAGGTATGGCAAGCAGCGTGCATTGATTCCAGCGCGGATCTCTCGCGCCTGCTTCGTGGTCCTGATTCGGCGGCTCACTGCTCGCCATCCAGCGGAATAAACCGATACCGGATCGTCAAATGCTCGACCTTGCACGACCCGCAATACAGCAGCCCCGACTCACGCATTGCTGCGACCCGTGACGCACATTGCAGCGGCTTTACTCCGCAGCACGGCGACATTACGATGAACGCGGCAGGTTCGGATGCGACGTGACCAGATAGGCCGCGTGCGTGGTGTTGACCCTCACACTGCGGCGGGTTGTCGGCAGGGTTGAAATCGAGGTGGGTTAGATCCTCGATGATGGCCTGGGTTGTCATGGCCTAGAACGGGGTTTCGTCGGAGAAGTTGCCCGGCGCGTTCCACGTGTCGCTAGTTGCGGCGGGGGGAGGCACACGCCCACCCGATGATGCCCTGGTGAGTGATGCTGTGGCGTACTTGAGCGAGGGGCCGATCTCGTCAATCTCGAGCTCCATGCTCGTGCGCTTGTCGCCTTCCTTGGTCGTGTAGCTTTTCTGCACGAGTCGCCCCTGAGCGATGACTCTCGCGCCCTTAGTGAGCGACCCGGCGACGTGCTCAGCGAAGTCGCGCCATACGGATGCACGGAGGAACAGTGCGTCGCCGTCTTTCCATTCACTGCTTGCCTTGTCGAAGTTGCGGGGCGTGGATGCGATGGTGAAGTTGGCGACTGCGAGGCCGTTCTGCGTGTATCGCAGTTCCGGGTCGCTGGTCAGGTTGCCAATTACGGTGATTACAGTTTCGCCAGCCATGATATTTTCTCTTTTCGTTGTTGTTTTCGTGATTGACGGGAAGCCATGCGCGCCCGTCTAACGCGCTCAAATTGTTCGAGTGCCCACCTGTGCCCATTTACGGTGCTAAGGCGTCAGTCACCGGTACAGCGCCAACACGAGGCACGTCACGCACACTCGGCCATTGACGTGCGCTGGTGAACTGCACCGGGTGGAATCTCCTGTCGTGCGCCGCCATGATTGCCACGGTCGGTTTCTGCCCTGTTGCCACCGCCTCGAACACTGGGCAATCCCGGCACCCGATCGTGTAGTTGTCGTGCCCGTCGTTGATCGCTTTTGCCGTCATGCTGCCTGCTCCAATCGCTTGACCTCTGCCCGAATGACCAGAAGATTCTTCGCCGTCGTGTTGTCGTACTCGCGCGCCAACGTCACCGCAACACGCGGCACAAACCGTTCACGCTTCACCGCTGGAACATTCCGAGACGCAATAAACGCCGCAAAGTTCAGGTCCGACTCGTGCATCACAACACCCTCCCAACTGCGCCGACATCAGCCGGCGATCCGCCACCCTGCTCGAGCTCATCCCGAACAGCCGCAGCCCTACGCTCCAAATCCCGCAACGTCAGCAGGCCATCCTTGACCTCATCCGGTAGCGCCTGACGATCAGGCCAGCCCTTCGAGATCAGCCCGCGCGCCTTAGCCGACCGCACGTCGGCCTCGATCGCTGCCCGTGTGTTGCGCCCGCCATCAGCGACCGCGTTGAGGATGTGCCGGACACTGAACACTTCCTTTGCGATTGGCCCGGTGAAGTGACCGATGACCGCGGCCTGTGCTTCGTCGTAGTCGATGGCGCCGAGAACCAGGAACCATGCCTCGGTGGTCACCCTGTCGACGGTGATGAACCTGTCGAAGCCCGACGCGATGGTGAGGATCTGGCCGACCTGCGTTTTGTTCACTTCGCGTCCTCGCCAGCAGCAAAGATCCCCCACTGAACGCCGACGATCCCGAATGAGACCAAAAACACCGCCCACGCGGTATGCAGCGAGGGAACGTCAATGACAGATAGCGTCACGGCGATTACGAACATGGCAAACAACGTGATTCCGTGGACTACGAGCAATGCGATCATGCCGTGATTCCCTTCTGCATCATTTCTTCTTCGCGGGCCAGTTGCGCCACAAAGTCGAGGTTCTGTTCGGTGCGGGTCGGCTTGCGGTTACCCTCGGGCGCGGTCGGCAGTTCGTCCGTCCATCGCTCCTTGGTGATCCAGATACCCAGCGCCGGCGTGTACTGCTTCGACGTCGTGGCCGTGTAGGCGTCACCGAATCGGATGATGTGCTCGGCGAGGGTGTCGAGGTCGATGCGCTTGGATGCTGCCTTGAACTTCTCGAGGGCTACCTTGCGCTCTACCTTTTTGGGCCAGTGAGAATAGGCCGTGTCAAACACACTCTCCACGCTCGGACGAGCGTGTATGTTTCTCTCTGGTTCTTTTCTCTCTATTTCTCTCTGGTTCTCTTCTCTTAACGCTGAGCTCTGGTGAGGCTCGGCGTAACTCGCCGGAGTTTTCATGAGTACCGGTGAGGTTTCGAGAGCGCAGGCGGGGCACCGTGTTTTCCAGCGAGGGTCCGTTTTCTGGTGCCGAGCGAACTTCGGCATGAACAGGAATGTCTCTCCTTCGCCCTGTACGCGCTGAACTCGCCCGCAATCCATGAGCTCGGCGATCAGGTCAGTCGCGTTCACGTTGTCGCCAGGAAGCACCTTCAGACGCAGCCCGAGAGCATCATCGGGCAAGTGTCCCTTGTCGCAATACGCGAAATTCCACAGTCCGATGTAGAACAAACGTGCAAAAGCAGACACGCCGATCATGTTTCCGTCAGTCCAAAATTCCGGGGTGATTACCCTTCCTCTTGCCATGCGCCACCTCCTTTCCTTGTTGTGCGCGTGTCATGCTGCGGCCTCGGTGAAATCTGCGAGATAATAGCCGCGCTTGTCGTGGGCGTTCTTGCTCGCCTTGATGCCGAGTTCGTGGAAGAGGTAGCGTCCCATCCGCTGCGGCGTTAGACCCTTTCGATAGCAGCAAGATCGCCCCCATTTGTCAGGGTTGTGCCCCATGAGGCTTTCCACCAGATCCAGCGTGGAAATGAAGCACTCACCCGCAGGCCACACCTCGACAATCTCGGATTCGATACCATCTATCTCACGGTGCCCGCAGTTCGCGTGATTCATGCTGCGGCCTTCCTTGCGTGGTGGTATTCCTTGCGAGCGAGTGCCGCGGCCTGGTTGCACGTGAACTCGCTAGGGCAGTCATCGCGGCACTTGTACGACTTGTACCCGGACGCGGTGCCGTGCTTGGCCTTGGGTCGCGGCTTCGGTTCCTTCTTCGGCGCCTTAGCAACCTTGGGTTTCGCGCGGCTTGCTCGTGTGGCTGCCTGCGATCGTGACTCAGCAACAAGACGCGGCGCTTTGGGCACGATGAACTTGGCGCGCGCATCCGTTGCGGTGCCGGCGTCGACCTGCTGGATGTACTCCCAATCGCCCTGATAGCGCATGTGTGCTTCTGTACAGGTCATGCGTCCGGTGCGGTGATTGTCGCAGGCACCGGACCCGCGGCATCCGTCGTCGTATCCTTGGGGTGTTCCGTGTGCGCTCATTTTGTGGGCCTGGCTTTCGTGGCGAATTGGAGTAGGCGAGATGCGAGGTTGGTGGCTTCTCGCGGGGTGAGTGTTGCGGCCTCGACGGTGAAGGTGTCAGGGGTCATCGGCGTCACCACGCAATTTCTGCGGGCGACTTGGGGGAAGCGCGGGGAACCTCGTACCGCGTTCCATCCGGGCGAGTCCACTCCCTTCGCCAGTATTCCTTCGCCCTGAGTTCGGTGACCGTGCGCGGCTCCCAGTCACTGAACGTGTCCATATTGTGAGCGCCATCGGCGTTCTCGATCTCCCACAACTTCACGGCCAATGAGCACTGCTCACACTCTGCGTAGGTGCTGAACTCGTCGTCCCATTTACCGGTCCACCGTGTGTATTTTTCTCCCTTAGCAATGACCCGCGCGCAAGATTCGCAACAGTGCACTTTGCGCGCTACCGGATGCTCAGTGCGCCCTAGATCAGCACTCATCACTGCATCCCCTTGAATACGAGCAGGAACACGCGCCGCACCTTTTCGAGCCAGCCGATGTCTTGCATGGCGTGTGACATGTGGCGCGGGTTGCGGCTCATGCTGCGTCTCCTTCTGTCTGCTCGGGTGCTGCGGTTACCTTGAGTGCTGCACCGCGATCACCAAATGCGGCTTGGAGCTCGTCGGTGTATGCGCCTGGTGTGGCGCGCATTTCGGCATAGAGGACGGAGAGTGCCGCGGTGTCGGTGACGGCATCCATCTCGGCCTGCCAGTCGCGTACAACATCCTGTACAAGTGCGGCGAGGGGCTTGACGGTGAAGTTGTTCTTCCTGCCGCGGGTCTTCGTGAGTGGCATGGTGAACGCCTTGGGGATGTCGCTAAGGTGACTGATCTCGATGCCGCCTGTTTTGTCGCGTCCGAACATGATCTCGGGGTTATTGAAGATGGTGAGTCTCTTGCCGTGGTAAGCCTCGGTCTTCCCGCCCCATGCCTTCACGATGACGCGGCGCATAGATTTTGAGGGGCGGTAAGCGCGTCCGGGGTATTCGATGAGGTGGAAGTCGAACGGCTGCTCTGCTGCACCTTCCGTGACTTCGCTGATGGTGACCGTCACGGGGCCGGTCAGGAGGTCGTCGGCGTTGATCTGGTCGGAGCGTGGGGCGATGCTGGCGGTCATGTCCATGGTTAGGATTCCTTCTGTATGCGTTCGAGGGCTTCGAGCCGCTTCTTGATGTCTGCGAAATCTGCGCGTGTGGGATTCGGTAGCGGCTTCGAGTCGTTCGCCAGAGAGAGGAACTTCCCGAGTTCGCGATGCAGTCCGCGCGCTCCGTTTGGGGCGAGCTTGATGCGCTCACCGGTGGCGTCTCTGATCAGAACGAAATCGTCTTCGTCTAGCGCGATGCTTTCGATCCGGCCAATGAATGTCTCGCTCATAGTCCGAACCTCCGGTGCGCAGTAGCGACGTGCTCACAGCAGCGTGCCCATGTCGCGTATCGGGCCACGCGCTTATTCGCGTAGTAGAGCGACCAGCCCTGGTGCGAGTAGGTCCATCCGTTAAGCCAGATGCGATCTTTCTTGATTCGCCATTTGCTCATATCCCCATCTCCATTTCTTCGTCGTGGTCGATCCGTGGCGCGATCGGTGCGCCGTCCGTTGCTGCTGTGTACCGGGAGATCATGTTGGTTGCGTCGAACTCGAACTGGTTGAGCGCGTCGAGGATGACGGCCTGCCATGCGGGGTCGGCGTGCACGCGGATAACGTGCAGCGGCCATCCACCCGAGTAGGAGACGTAATCCCACCACTGCCTGTCGAGCACGAGCAGGCATGTCTGGATCTGCGCCATGTTCTCGGCGGGTACCTTGTCGGTCAGGATCGTTCTCAGGTGCACCTTGGCTTTGCGGGACTTGATCTCAATCCCACCAACCTCTCCCACCAGGCCATCGGGACTCGCCCCCAACTTGTGCCCGTTGAATGTGCGAACAGCAAACCCGATCTCGGTTACTGGTGCGTGCTGCTCGGAGTAGAGATCCCGTGCATACGGCTCGTCGTCCGTGCCGCGCTGCATGTCGAAGTTGGGGTGGACGTACTCCACGAACCCGGTGATGCGTTCGGCGACCAGCGTTTCGACCACGCCGCGTGAGGTGTCGTTCGAGGCGACCTTGAGCGATGGGGTTACGAGCTTGCCGACCATTGAGGCGGTGAGCATTCCAGCGCGTGCGTCTAGCCACTGGTCGCTTCCCTGCTCCAAGCTCTCGTAGATAACCAGGCTCATGCGGCTGTTCCAATCTCGGTAATGGTGAATTCGAAGCATGCGAGCTTCTGCCGTTTGGGCACGAAGCGAATCTCGGGCATCATCTTCACCATGAATTCGCGGGTGTCATCCTCGACAACTTCGGCGTCTACCAGCCCGTCACATAGCGCTTTGAGGACTGGCACCACGTTCTCTTCGTCGCGGCGGTGCTTCGTGTTGACCCACCAGATGAGGTCAACGCGACACCGGCCCAAGTCGGGGATGTTTCGTGCCAGGGAGTGCATGAGCGAGCGGATCTCTTTTGTGATGTTCGCGGCCTGCATGCGGTGCATCCGGTAGTTCATGGACAGGGGCGCCTTCTCCCATGCGAAGGTGAACGTCGTGTTGAACGGCGACTCGGGGATGTCGTACGTCGCCGGTGCAAGTCCGTCGAACGATCCGAGGCTCATGATCCAGCCACCGTGCGGTTGATGCCGGACAGGTCTTGGGCCATCGAGAAGGTGAGTTCGCTGTGTTCGGTCTGCGCTTTCACGGCTTCGATGAGGGCGAACGTGGCCTCGACCTGCGCGATGGCGAGGTTCTCCATTTTGAGTTCGTGGCTGTGAATGTGTCGGCCTATTTCGAGCCGTTCTTCAGCCAGTGCTCTGTGATCCGTCATTTCGTCACGTCCTTTTCGTCGTTCCAAGTTGCGGGGCCATCCGAGAAGATGACGGGCGGGATGATGGGGTTGTAGGCGGGGTAGGCGTAGGTCATTTGGTCACGCCGTACTTGGCTTCGATCGCATCGAACTTTCCCCAGAACGTCGGGTCGTCCGTCCAGTAGAGAGTGCGCACCTCGGCGAGCACTGCGGCGGCAACTTCTGCCTCGGGGCGGATGCGTGTGTATGGCGCCCACTGCTCACGGAGCGTCACGCTGTCGTCTACCTCCCACGGGTCGCCGTCCCTGTCGAAGTACCAGCCCGGTTCGGTTGGCAGCACCACGGGGCGCTCGATGAGTTCGTAGGTGCGCTCATCGTCTGCAACTGCCGTGTAGGCACAGAGTGTCGTGTACTCCTCGATGACGCGAATTCGGTCGCCCTTGCGGATGTCTTCCCGCTTGATCGGGGCGCTCATGCCTGCACCAGCCCGGCGAGGTCGTCAATGCATCGCACCTCGTAAACGGGTTCCTCGCGCTCGGGCTTGGCTTCCTCAGCGCGTACGATGCGAGTGCCGACCTGCACGAGTTCGCATGAACCTGCGCCGGTGTAGAAGCGGTAGGTGAGGCCGGTTGTCGTGGTTCCTCGCAGGTAGATCAGGCCGTCGCTGCGCTCAAGGTTGAGGCTTGGCAGCGTGTCCAGTAGGCGAATCGCGGCGCGCTCTGCATCGTTGCCGCCTTCCCCGTCGCGTCGGTCATGGGCGCTGCACTGAAGGTGCACGTCGGGGTCATATTTGCTTCCGTCATCGAGTCGCATGGAGTCGACGCTCACCCCCGCGTCCTTGGCGATCTTGTTGAGACGGTCGGCGAGCAGATACTTCGCGTACAGGTTCGTGATGGTCATGTTGTTCACCTTTCGAGGTGGCATTTGTGGAAGATGAGGCTGCACACGCTGAGGATCGCCGCGAGTGATGCGACGCCCCAGAGTGCGGGTGAGATGAAGGCGCCGACGATGACGCCGGCGAGTGCGAGGATGAGGCAGGCGGCGAGGATGGCGTTTGTGTAGGGGGTCATACTGGAACCTCCCAAGGCCATCCGGGGGAATACGAGGTCCACGGTTCGTGCTTCATCGCTTCGGGCCAGAGGGTGATGTTTTCCCGCCACCATTCGAGTTGTTCCTGATCGCAGCAGATCGGCATTCCCTCGGGTTCGCCGGGTTTCGCGTCCTTTGCCGTTACGTGCCCGTCTGCCCATTCGTTGTCGCAGTGTTCGCATTCGGTGGTGGTTTCCCAAGCAGCTTCTACTGAGGAAAGCCCGTCGACGTGGCGGCGGATACTAATGGCTGCTTCTTGCGCCTGCCCGATGAGCATTGACTCGACTTGCTTGGGCGTCTTGTGGTCGGTCTCCCAGCGGCTTGGCTGCTCGACTTCCACAATTACCCGAATGTTGCGCCTGCGGATTGCCTTGCTCATTCGCTTGCTCCGATCTGGTCCCAAGTTGTGTGGTTGACGTGTCCGTTGCCGCATGTGAATACGGCGGTGTTGTCGCTGTCCACGTACACGTCAACGTCGCCGTCCCATTCGCAGGTGAGGTCGAACGATCCGAAGTATTCGTGCGGGCGTGTGCAGTACGTGTTGACCGTGTATCTGACGACTGCCTCGCCTGACGTGGCCATTAGTCGACTTCCTCAACGTGCATGTGCTTCTCGCCGACCCGCTTCACGAGGGCGTCGAAGCGGTCGGCGGCGTCCATTGCGTCCGTCCCGACCTCGATGTTCCGCAGCGCGTACCCACAGATGCAGGTGGCTGAGTAAATGCCCTCGTCATCGGTCGTGATGACTGCAATCCCGATCTCTATCGCGCGGGAAAGCTGCGGGGCGTTCATGCTGCGACCATCCATCCGCGCCACGTCTGCAACTCCATTGCCGAGTCGCTGGCACTCGGCCCGCGCTTGTCGTCGTGGAGCGTCTTCGCTCTGATCTCCCAGGTGCCGATGTACGTGATCTCGATGACCACTCGGTTCCACTTGGTGACGCTGATGAGCTGCGTGCCCACCTTCAGGTTGTTGGTGCGGCATGTTGCGGCTGAGGTGCTTTCTATCTTGATCATGAGCAGGGTTCCATTTCATGTTCGGTGGTGAGTCGAAGTGCGAGGGATGCTGCGGCAGTCATTGCCGTGTATGCCGCAGAGTTTCCAGCGGCGTGATCGAGCCCAGCGAGTCGCATGAGTTCGGTGTGAATGTCGCGGCCTGCCTCACTGCGGGCTGCGGCTGCGGTGCTTCTGCGGCTCACAAGGCAGCCCACCAAATGAGGGCGCTACCAACACCGACCCACGTCGCCAGGCTGCCGGCGAGGATGAGTGCCCACACGAGGCTGGCGTGCTGCATGGGTTCGGGTGGCGCTTCGTCGGTGATGTCTATGGCCCCGCGGTATCTGTCGGGTGCTTGGTGGGTGCTTCGGCGCCCCTTGTTGAGGCGGTCTTCGTTTAGGGTTGGCATGGTGACTCTCCAATCGGTTGGTGTGTTGCTCGGCCCCCTGTTTGCGCAGGGGGCATTTCTGCGAATTGCGCTCTAGTTGAGCGAGTTGCCGAGGCGGTCCATGCTGGCCATGTCAACGCGGATGAGTCGCGGCCCGAATCGCTTGGCGTCAAGGCGGCCTTCAGTGATCCAGCGCCTTATTGTCTTGGTGCTGCACTGAAGCTGCTCGGCTGCGTCCTTGATGGTGACCCACTGGATCTCTTCCTTGCTGTTATTCCGTACTGACATTTCGTGCTCCCTCTATAGGTATTTGGTTGTTGGTTGAGTGCGACGCCGGGACTGTTCACCCGGTCACTCCTATGACGGACGCGCCGCTGAATGGGTTATGGGCCATTCCCCTGTGGTGCTGAGTTAGCGGCGTAGGCGGTTGTTCTTGAAGAAGTCGCTGTCGAAGCCCTTGTCGAAGTCGGCCCTGACTGCCTTGATGTGCCGGGCGGCGACTGCGGCAACCACAATCCAGATGACGAGCCCTACACTCACGAGTGCAACCGCTGCCCAGATGACGAACCAGATGATTGCGTTCCAGTCGATTTCCATTTATTACTCCCTCTGTTGGTGAGTGGACGGGGCAGGATTCGAACCTGCACGCGAAGGGATTACCCCCGGGCTCACCTGTTGAGCCACCCGCCCATGTGCGGCCTGTCACGCCGCGTCTCCCCGCTAAGCAGGGGCGTCATACCATCCGTGCAGCTCCCTAGCTGTCGGTGTGGCTCACTGTGTAGTTTTCAAAGGTCGTGCGGGCTCGCCCTCTGTCGAAGCAGGACCGCCAAGTGGTGCAGGTGCCGGCTTTGTGACACGCCAGCGGATTGCCACCCAGTGGGCGGCGAGAATATGAGGCGCTAAAGGTGCGCCTGGGTGCTACTTAGGCAGCGGCTTGTCGACTGGCAAGCTGTCGGCCCACTCGACCAGATCGGAGTGAGTCACGATCGGGGTGGAGTTCGGGTAGCGGCGTGTGATGTCTCCGCTGGCGAGGTGCCGGCGAAAGGCTTCGATGCCCATTCCTACTGCTCGGGCCGCGTCGGGTATTGAGTACGCGATCGGTGCCGGCGAGGATGGGGGCAAGGCGCTCATGCTGCGACCGCAATCGGGGCAACGGGGAGATCGCTCATCCACTCGGTGACCATGAACTCGGCGTCAGATGCAGAGTCGGTCAAGTGCTGGCTGATCCGGATTAGCTGCCAGACCTTGAATTCTCCCTTGCCGGCCAGCAGGCGGTGCAGGGTGGAGCGTTTGATGCCAGTTGTGTTTGAGAGGTGGAGTTTCGCAACTCCTTCTCTTCTTCTGGCGGCTTCGACTCGCTGTGCGAGTGCTGCTGAGTTAGTGACCATATCTGAACATTAGTGCCAAAGTTGGAACTATGCAAGACCAGATACACCCCACTTTGAGTGTCAGACAAAATTCATGCAGCGGTACTATGATGCCAATGTGGACACTATGAGCGACGGCCCCAAGGATATTTACAACGCGGCACTAGCCGAGATCCTGCGCGCCCGCAAAAACGAAAAGCGCCTCACCTTCGATGAACTATCAGAAGCATCCGGCATCAAGCTCCGAACGCTCAAGCGACTCATCAACGGTGAGGCAGAGCTTTCCTTCGATCAGATGGTGGCACTCGGCATATCGCTAGACCTCGACGTGCCGGCGATCATTCACGATGCGATCGTGGCGGCCGAGAAAACCTCGTCGCAGTCGCCGCCGCAATCCTTCACTAGCTGAATCGCTGCACCCACGGGAACGTCCCCAGGGCGCACGCCGTTGAGAAGCGGGCACAACTCGCCCTCGACCCCTACCGCTGCCTTGATTCTCGCCACAACTGCTATTGCGTACCGCGTGCGCATACATTTCCCCTTGCTGCATACCGAGTATTTCTCGACCGATGGGTAAACCATATGTCTACCCTCCGACATTGCCGTTAGGCGCGTCCAATTCGCTACAAGCTGCCGGTATGTTTGCGGGTGGCTGGTCACGACTCCGAGAGCGGCATGAGCGCAGAGATCGCGGTAAGTGCAATCCCAAGCTGCTTGCGGTCCACGGTCATGTACGAACGCGACACCGCAAACGACGAGTGACCAAGAATGCTGGTCACGATCGTCTCGGGCACGTTCGCGGCGAGTAGCAACGATGCGGTCGTGTGGCGTGCGGCGTGGAGTGGCACACTGTCGATGCCGGCGCGTGCGAGTACCGCGTGCCATGCGAGATTATCCCGTGACGGGTCGATAGGTGACCCGTCAAGAGGTTGAGCCACGCGAACCGTCCCCTTTGCTCCACCCTTGTTGAACTTGGGGTCAGCGGTCCACACAAGGCCGTACGGGTTAGGTTCTGTGGCTGCAACGGCAATGCGCCGTTCGATGATCGTCTTGAGCGGTTCGACTAGCGGGATGATTCGCCAGCCAGCCGCAGACTTCGGGCGCGTGAGACACAGGCCGCTTGTGCCGAGTCGCCGATATTCCCAGTCGGCGGGGTGCGTGATCTTCTGCTTCGGGCAGTCGGTGCCGCGCTTGCGTCCACACGTTCCGCCGCATCCGTGCTCCCATGTGATGCGCTGCAACTGCCAGGAGAGGTCGAGCACGTCGGTAACGCGGTCGAGCTCGAGCCCGATCACTTCACCTTGTCGCGCGCCGGTGAGTAGCGCCGTTGCCCAGCGTGACCCCATGCGGTCGCGTGAGACGCTATCAAGCACTTTCACGCCGTCAACGGCTGTGAGTACGGCGAGGTTCGCTGCGGCCTTACGTGGGGCATCAGCGAGCATTGCCGGGTTCTTCGTGATGCGTCCTTCACGTTCGGCGTAGGTCAGCGCGACTCGTAGCATCCGGTACGTGTTGTTCGCCGTGGTCGATGACAGGAAGCCCTTGGACGGGTCGGCGGGATCTTTCGGCTTCGACGTGATGTAGTCGGCAACCCGGTAGATGTGCGCCGCGGTCAACTTGTCGAGGCGGATCTTGCCAATGCTCGGGATGACGTAATTGTTTATCTGGCTGCGGTATGCCGATGCCGTGCGGGGTGCGATCTTCTTCAACGAGATCGCGTTGAACCACAGATTCATCCACGTTGCCACGGTCACGCTCGCCGTTGACAGGTCGCCGTTCTTGAGCAGGTCGCGCTTGGCTTCCTTGAGCTTGAGTTTCAACGCGCCCTCAGTCTTCGCCACGAAATACTTACGGCGCCGTGAACCATCGGGGGATGGCAGCTCGAGGGCAACACGCCACATGCCATCTGCGCGCCGGTACGGCTTCGGCTCGCCAGTTGCGCGGCGCTTCTGCGGGGTGGTGTCGGTCACGGGGTCGCTCCATCAATTGCGAGTGCGGCGCGGGTGGTCAATGTGCCGTGTTGCAGGTACTCCCTCCGCACCACTATCAGCGCTTCTAGTGCTGTGCCATGTGCGGCCTCGGCTGCTTCGATTGCAGCTATAAGGCGGTTGAGCAGGTAGGCATCCGACCCGCTCGAGTATTTCTCGGCACGCAGCCGCGCTATTGCAATCAGGTCCTGCACGTCCTCACTCATTTCGTCCCTTTCCCCGCGCTCAATGATGCGCTCGACTGCATTGGCTTGGCGTTCGGCGTCGGTGGTCATGAGGATGCCCCTTCCCTGTCTCCGAAGCCAGCGGCAATGAGCAGGTCGGTGAGGTAGGCGACGTGATCCCCGCCACTGTCCGGCCCGCCGTCCGTGAACGATGGGTCTTCATCAATGACTGCACGCAGGAACCCAAGTAGCCGCGCACGCCCGATCGCCCCTGCACCCTCGGCGGTCACTTCAGCCAGTGCGGCGTCACGTTCGGCGGTGATCTGCTTGAGCTTGGCGACGAGTGGCAGCACTACGGATGCGCCGTACATATCCTGCGGGGCACCATACATGCCCGCGTGCCACGTTGGTCGCAGTGCCTCAGTCGTCTCGCTCATGCGCTCGCTCGTCGTAGTGCCGGCCATCTGTCCAGTGCTTCCGTATGCCCGTATATCCGCAAGCCGGGCGCACATCTCATTGATGCGGGCCTGTATGGCGATCAGTTGCTCGTGCGTCATTTCGTCCTCGTCGTTTGCCATGCCACCATCCTACCAAGTTACTACCTCCTAAGGTACCCCCTAACCTATGGGTTCATATGGGCGCATGTGGGATTGAGAACCGCGTAAACACGCGGTTTTTCAGTGAGTGACTACCCCCAAAAGCTTTAACCAGCGAGCTTCTAATCCGCTTGTCGTAGGTTCGATTCCTACCGGGGGCACCATGTAAACACTGGGATGCAAGGGTATCGGCCCCCTAGCCAAAACCCCCTAGTACCTCCTAAAGGTCCCCCTAACGTAAAAAAGCACAGGAAGGCAACGCAAAAACCCTCGCTCCCAAAGCACGGCGATGTGGCGGTAGGCGCTAGTCGACTAGCCCCCGCGCTCGTGCGCGCGCGACAATCCGCGTCGCCGTGCTTTGGCTCACGTTCAAGTAGCGGCCAACGGTTTTCAGGGGGTGCCCGCTTATGATGCGAGCGAGGACGTAGATGCGGGCGGCGGTGACGTCGACGTCACTGGGCGTGGTGTTCTCTAAATCCGACAGATACTCCGCGGCACGCTTCCATTCGCCGTTATCGGATCGGATTTGGGCCATATGCATTCCCGCAGTGCGCAAGTACTCCTCGACCCTGACCGAACGCATCTTCACGCCTGTAACCTCAGCGGCGCGCCCTGTCCGGGTTACCTGCACGCTGTCAGCCACGAGGCGTTTCATGTCTTCGTCGTAAACTACTTTCATACTGATCTTGCCGACTGATTCATCAAAGAATTCAGCAACTCCACCCGAGTCGCTGGCGGGAACGCGCACACCTGCTCCACACTCGATATACCGGATCGTGTCCTTGTCCATGTCTCATCCCTTTTTGTCGTCGTGCGTCTTATGGCGCCCCCGCTCACTGGGAACGGGGGCGATGGGGGCCCGTCAGGCGCGTGTGAGCCATCGCAGCAGAGGTCGCGCAAATGGTCGGTACACCGCGAGTACGAGAAGTCGCAGTGCTGCGAGGTTGAGCATCTGCCCTGTGTGGTAGAGGGTGCCCGGGTAGTGGTCAGCGAACATCCATTCCGAACTGCGCTTCTTCCTCATGCGCTCGCCTCGTTCGTCCCTTTCCCCGCGCTCAATAATGCGCTCGACTGCATTGGCTTGGCGTTCGGCGTCGGTGGTCATGAGGTGGCCTGCGCCAGCATGCGCAATGCCTCTACCTTGCGTATCGCGATTAGGAGTTCAGCGGCGTCACGTTCAGCGGCGATTACAAGGGTCTCGCCTCGGTTTGGCGAGCCGTCCTCGTTGTAGTTCTCCATGGCCATGTGCTCGTTTATGCAGGAGCGTTGACCAATGGCCCATGCCAGCATCTCCGACTCCGCTTCGGCCAGCAGTGACCGCACTTTGATGGATTCAACATTGCTCATTTCGTCCCTTTCTTCACGTAGCGTTCAATCATTTTGCGGATCTCTTCGGATGGGATCTCGTCACGGGCGTCTGCGGTGGCCTGGAACGCGGACCAGAGGGCGTCAGAGACGCGGATGGTTCGGGGGCGCTTGGTTGGGTGGGTCATGCGCTACCCACCGTCACTGCAATCGAGTAGTAGAGGGCTGCGAACAGAAGAACGATCACTGTGGGGATGTACCACCGGTAGCAGTCGAATGTGTCGATTAGCCATCGAGAGAACAAGAGAAACAGGAAGGCCACACCCAGCGTGGCCAAGGTCAGGAGTATCCAAATCATCGGCCGCTCTCTTCCGGTGCACGGGGAGCTCGGATTCCCGCGAGGGCCGCGAGTGCATCGTCACGTTCGGCTTCCATTTTCCGCAGGTACACGAGATCCATGTCGACGGTCGTCTGCAAGTTGTCACGTTCAGCCTCGGTCTTCGCTAGCAAGTCGTAAACCTGATCGCGCTCCCGAACCATGAGCACGAAATACGTTTCGAGCTTGTTGGCGAAGAACCCCTTCTTCTTTTGGCTCCACGCGAACCTAAGCCCGTCAATGCAGTCAAGGTGAGTGTGAATCTTGCCCGGCTTCGTGTCGTTTGTCATGCCCACATTCTACCAGAACGTATTACATACCGCCATACACAACACAAGGAACTTCCCACCTCATGTGGGGAATAACCCACACCATCCAATGTGGGCCATTCCCCAACCCGCCCCCTATTTTTGGGCGCGCCAATACGGACTAACCGCACCCGCCTCAGCATCGTGCCCCTCGTGCCACGCTTCATCCTTCACCGCGTGCAATTCCGCCAGTGTGCCCGGTAATCGTTCACCGGCTATCAGCGCCTCTAGCTTGGCTTCTGCGACGCGTTTGTCTCGACTGCCGACCGTTCGCCGCTTACGTGTCCCGGTGTCGTCAGTCACGCTCACAGCGCCGACCCAGTAGCCGTCACGGACCTCGTACACGGACCCTTGCCCTTTTGCGCGCGGGTTCAACGTGTCGCCTTGTCGAGGGTCTGCGCAGGAGTGTGTTGTTCTCGTGCGCAGACCGCTCGCGTGGTCATGCTTGTTGTCAATTGGCTCTCCTCAATGTTCTCTCCTTCTTCCGTGCGACATCCACTGTGCTCCTGAGATAATCCCTGAAGCCTCGGGTCTTCTGCCGACAGAACCGCGACGAATCGAGGTAGAGTTCATGGTGTGTCCTTCCTTGTCTAGCGCCTGGATGGATTCGGGCCAGTGGGAGTGCATTCCTGCTGGCCTTCTTTGTGTTGCTGGTTTCAATATACACGTGTGTAGCCATGTGTATAGCCATGCGCGGCACCCAAGAAGGGGGTAGACGGAAAATGGCCGGTCAATGGGCACAAAAAAAGAAGCCCCAACCTCCGCACCAGTGAAGGTTTGGAAGTTGGGGCTAGTTAGTTATGCGGCAAACTGGGCGAGATAGACGGACGTTTGATCTGGCGTGTCAGGTTGAGGTTCGGGGCATGGGAGGATCAACGCATGAAGATAGCTGTGTGTGGACCGTCCGAACCCGATGCATTCGCTGACAATGTGGCAGACACATTGCGAAGGATGGGGCACGACGTGCACTCGTTAGGCGCGGCGCGACCGCCTATGCGCGTCCGGCAGCTGTCAAACTTGGTGGAGTTGCTCGCAGACAACCGGCGAGCGATAGATAAGTTCCGTCAGCGACGAATGGTCAAACGAGTGCAAGAGATCCGGCCCGACATTCTCCTGACAATTGACAGGCGGCTGCACCCGACCGTCATCAAAGCCGCCCACCAGGTCGGCGCAAAGGTGGCCCTTTGGTTCCCAGACCACACCGGCACAATGGCAAACCATGACATGTTCGTAGCTGGGTACGATCGCATCTACCTGAAAAACCCGGTGCTCGTGGACCAGCTCAGGGACGTACAGGGGCTTCCGGTGCGATACATGCCGGAAGCGGCGAACTCGTCATGGCATCGCTCGATTCTTCCCTATGGGGCCGAGCGGGCCGTTGTGGTCGCTGGGAATATCCATCCCACCAGGGCTCTACTTCTTGACAGGCTGGTAGGCGATGGAATCCCCGTGCGTATCTACGGCGCGGCGCTGCCATCGTGGATTGACTTCCCTCGGCTCCGCGAAGCGCACACTGGCGAGTACATTGCACGCCAACGGAAGGCTGACGTATTCCGGTCCGCCGTGGCAGTGCTGAACAACCTGCACCCGGCTGAGGACGCCGGTATGAACTGTCGACTATTTGAGGCTGCCGCGTCGGGGGCGGTTGTCGTCACGGAGGAACGCGTGGGGCTCCGTGACTTGTTCGCACCGGGTGAAGAAGTGCTCACCTTCGATACCTACGACGGGCTCGTCACCACGCTTCGCGGCCTGCTCGGTGACAGCGCAGTGGGACTCCCGGTGGCCGACGCCGCCGCGTCACGAGCCCACCGGGAGCACACCTACGAGCATCGCCTCACATCAATACTGGACGACCTCACCACGAGCTGATTTGCGCGGTTCGGCTACGTCATGGCGATGGTCGCTGTTACGACCGTCCCATCAGTCTTCTTCCCCTTGATCACCAGTGCGCCCGCCGTAGCGTCGAAGAAGAACCCGGCCTCCCCTGCTACGAGTGAAGCGTCGGTCGGCAGGGAAGAACAGAGCGCAAGCTTTCGCGCTCCTGTGTGGTCAACGAGGTTCAGCCGATACGCCTTCGTGGTCACCGTTGAGCCGCCAGTGCCAGAATCTATCGTCATCGGGCCCCCTGCCCCAGCGCGGCTCCATGTGGTCGGCGTGAGCGCCCCCTCCAGCACCTCGGCTAAGGTTCGAAATTCGATCGCAGATCCAGAAGCGCGAATAATTTTCATCGCGTTATAAAAGCGCGCTTCACCCGACATGCTTGTAACCCCTAGGGTGCGTCCGAGGGTCACTAGCGCGACAACGCCGGTCACCGTAGCGTTCGCGCTCATCGTCACCGAAGTCGCGCTTGCCCGTGCAATGATCGTTGTCGAGGCGGGGATGCCAGTACCGCTAATGGTGCGGCCTACGTCATCAGCCGTGAAGCCAGCACTCGGAGATGTTGCCGTGGCCGATCCCGCCGTGATGGTTACATCGGCATAAGTGGTCCTCTCCCCAACTTCCAGACCCGCCCCGGCAAGTAGCCCCTTCCGAAACTCCCAACGGTTCCCGCCTGACGCATCAAAAACCGGTGAGTTCGTTACCGGATTGAGCCGCATCCAAGCAGTATCGCCGGACTCATCGCCTCGTGCCATCTCGACGCGGGTGGTGCGCAGTGTTTCGTAGTAGGCGTTTCCCGCCGCGTCCACTGACGCTCCCGCTGTGCCCCGCATGACGGTCTGGCGAATCATTCCGTCGTAAAACGTGCCCATTGGTATGCCGAGAGATGCCACGTAGTCGATGACGTTTCCGAGCATTGTGATTTGGGTTGCGGTGAGCGCGCCGTGTACGAGGAATACACACAGCGACCGGGACGCCAATGCCTTATCGACAGAGGCTTTCACTGCCGACTCGGTAAATCCCTGTATGTCGATCGAAAGCACATCGAAGGGGTCCTGCCCCCGTTCCGCAACCCTCCCTTTTGTGCCGCGGTAAAACTCATGGGTGCGGCCCATGATCTGCCGAATCAGAGGCGTGGAATGCCCGTAAGGATACGCACCAGTCTTGACGGTGACGCCGGGAAAGCGAGTCTCAATATCATTGATCGCACCCGTAATCAGAGTGTCGAGCGCGTCGGGACCGTTTGCCGCAAGGTAGGCGGTGTAAGACTCATGCATTACACCGTGCGTTCCGATTTCGTGGCCTTGCGCAATGATCGCATTTACCTGCGCCGTGGTAATGAACGTGTCGCCGGGCCAGTCAGGCGAATCTCCCGCCCGGTCCACGTAGCCAGACGAAAGAAAGAGGGTGCCCTGCACGCCTTTTGCTGCAAGCATGTCGAAGTACGTGGCGGCGGTGCCGTAGCCGTCATCGAAGGTGAACGATACGAATGCACCCGGCTCGGTCCCGCCAACAGATCGGTGCTGATAGATCGACTTCCGAGGCGCGTCAATCGTGGTGGATAGTTCGCTCACCCCGAGCCGTGTCGGCAGGTTCGCGTCGGGAACCTTGGAGCTCCCATCGAGCGGCGCCACACCATTCGCGGCACCGATGACATTGTTGACAGACGCAGCCGACGCCGCCGCAGCACTCGCAGAAGCAGAAGCAGCCGCCGCGTTATCCATGGCATCCTGCATCCACGGCTGGATGACATACGGGACAGCATCAGCCACCGCCACAACGTCAACGAGATCCAACCACGTCACAGTGCCAACATCAGGGACCGTCACCGTGCGAGATGCAACGCCGCCGCCATTCGGGACCAGCCGCCCATCCGTCGTGTACGAATCCAGCTTGATTACGATACTCAACGGCGCATCCGCCGTCGCAGTAACCAAAACGAACGGGTCCGACTTGGAATCATCAGCCGTCAGAAAAACACCATTTACCACCCGCCCCATGCTGCGGGCCGTCGTGATGAAACCGTCAGCCGTCGAAAACGTCCGGGTCGCCTGAGCAAAAATGAAGCCGTTCGCCGGCTGCCCAGAAGCATCCAGAAACGGTAGGGGAGTGAGCAAGTTCGGCATAGAAGCCTCCAAGATTGGTGCGAGTGGGGTGAGGGATTACGCCGAAGCGCCTGGAGGTTGAGCTATTCGGCGACGTGCTTGCCGGTGCTGTACTTCGGGGTAGCAGCGACACCGAGCAGCCAGCCGAACGCCGGGTACTTCGCAGCGGCCCACGTCACGCCGGCGTAGTACAGGCCGGTGATCGTCAGGCTCAGACCAGCGACAAGGCCCGACTGTGTTTCAGCGTCAAGGCCAATGCCGATCGAAGCGAGCCAGCCGAACAGCAGGCCGACACCAGCCGGGACAACAGTGCGGATAAGGGCGATGATGAAAGCGTTCATGGTGTCTCCTTAGATGATGCCCTCAGGCATCGGTGGGGGCGGCGGGGGTGCGCCGTCGTAAATGTGATTGATGAGTTGCCGGTTGTAATTCCACAGAATCTGATTACGGCGCTCAACGAGATCCACGCGTTCCTCAAGATCCCGGATGCGCCCATATGACCCGGATCTGGCGCTAATGCGAGCCGTGAGCCATGCGCCCGATGCCGCAATGACAGCGATAACGACGGTTGGTACCCACTCAGGCATTGGTCATGTGGTCGTCGGTATGTCCGATAGCGTTCATAAATGCCTGCTTTCTGGTGTTCAGGAAGTTGGTCCAGCCCTCGGCGTCTGTTCAAGCAGTCGCCGAGGGTGCTTGGTCACTCAGTGCCAGCGACTTGACCAGTCGTGAGCGTGTCCCGCTCAGCGTCGGTCAGGATCGCGACACCGAACACGCCCAGCTCCGGGACAAAGTTCACGCCCGAGTCAAGACCGCGACCAGCAAGCGAGCTCTGCACGGCGGCAAGTTCAACCTCGTCATCGACAAGGCGCCGCGTGACGAGGTTCGACAGCCACACCTTCACGCTCGCCTCGGTTCGCACAAGCACAGGCAGGTTATTTGCGAGGGCTGCCTGCCCCAGTAGTGCGCGGTCAGCGTCAGTGAACATGTCGTCTTCTTCCTTCGGGGTCAAAACTTCAATGGGGGCCTTCGTGGATGCCGCTACGGTTGAGCTGCTGATGTACGGGTTCGGGTCGACAATGCCGCCGTTGATGCGCAACTCGAAGTGCAGGTGCACGCCGCTCGCATTGCCCGTGTTGCCCATCCACGCGATCTGCTGGCGGGCGGTCACCTGCTGACCAACACTCACCAGGGGAGTGCTGCCGGGAATGTGCGCGTACAGGGTGGAGTACCCGTTGCCGTGGTCGAGCAGGATGTAATTCCCGTACCCGCCATAACGGTTGTTCGTCGGCGCGTACCGACCCCACCTCACGAACGCGACACGACCAGCAGCAGCCGCGTACACCTGACTGCCGGAACCCCACCCGTAATCGTTGCCGTTGTGCCGGATCGTAGACACGCCAGGAACCGCCACGTCACCGTAACGCCGCCCCGGTTCCTTATTCGCCGGACGAATTAGGGTAATCATCAGGCGTCAGCGATCCACGAGAAGTTCACGTTAATCACTGCGCCCGCCGCAGTGAAACCAACGCCCGCGGAATTGATGACGAACACCGCGACGCCAGAACCAGACGAGCCAGTAACAGCCGCAAGCCGCATCTCGGTATTCGGACGAAAACCGGCAGGGATCGTGAACGATGTCGCGTTAGGCTGCGTCAGTCGCCCATGAACGAACGTCACGCCATTCTTGCGCCGATACTGCGGAGTGAGGCCATCCACGACGGTCGCCGAATCCTGAAGCGTGAGGTTCACCCACGTCCCGTTCTCGTATGTGACAACCCACCCGCCCGACGTGTACTTGTAATCGTTGCCGTCCGTGGTATCGCCCCATGCGAGGCCGACCCACAGGTCTTTACCTGCCGCCGCGTTACGCTCCGCAGTAGTGCCAACACGACGGTTGCCGACCTTCCCCGCATACGCCGCGGCCTGCTTCGGGTTCAGCGCGACATCGGGTGCATCCCCATCGGCAAACTCGGGCTCGTTCTTTGGTCCCCATGACGTAGCGGTCATCGTTGCTCCTTAAAGCGAAAAAGCCCCACCGAAGCGAGGCCGTAAATGGTTGAGTGTTAGCGAGTGCCAGAGAACCGGAGAGCGCCTGAGAGGGCATCTGAGCCGGTGCCGCGCCAGATGGTATAGCCGGAAGGGGTAACGCCGATGCCGCCGCCAGCCTGCAACACAGCCGCCCACGACAGGGGAATTTCAACCCACCCGCTGCGAGGCTCGAGTGCGATCTGACCAGACACGGTTACGTTCCCGCCAGGCTTTGACCCCGACGTGTGCGTGCCAACTTGCGGCGCGTAACCGGAAGCGCGCCGAGGGTTCAGGAATATCTCGATCTTCTTGATCGTCGCGCCACGGAGGCCATCAGCAACCCGGGCGCCATAGAACCACGCGCCCGTGTTGTTGTCGCCGTTGTAGACATCGTTCGTCCACCACCGCGAAATGTAGCTGCCCGAAGTCTCAGCCATGATGCGCAAGTTCGAGAATGGCGCCGACCCGGCAGGAGGATTCTCAATTGGGGCAGCGACAACCGCAAGCCCCTTGACCTTCCCCTGAATCAACCCGCTAAACCAGTTGATTTCAACGTCATCGCCAATCGTCGGCGTGTATGTGTCGCGCATCCCCAGCGTGTACTCGATGCCACCCGCGAGCACCGTGGCTTTCGGGGTGCCGCTCGACGTCATAACGCCCAGCGCCGGTAGCTGCTTGGACGGCCCCGTAACGATCAGGCTGCCGTTGCGCCGTTCAAGCTGAACGCTCATGCCCGCAATCGGAGAATAGAAACCCGAGACAGGAATGGAGACGATCGACTTGCCCACGTTCACCACTGCAAGCGGCCCGTCCATGCGCACGAACACGCCCAGCTTCGACGCCACATCGGGGATCGTCTTCAGCTGCTTGAGTATTAGCTCATCGGCGGTACTCATAGCGTCCTCGAGCTTGCCAATGTCACATTCATCAGCGGGGAATCGCTCATCGAATACCGCACGAGTTGCCCCTTCAGCGGTCGAACATGCCCGAGGACATCCGCCACGTCACCCAGTTCAAGCAGCGGGTTTACGACGCATTGAATGTCCACGTTGAACTCCTGCTGCCCCGTAGACTGGGAGAGGATCGCAGCGACCGCACTGTCTGCGGCTGCCTGCGTCTTCACGAAATCGTCGCCGCAGTAGAGGGTATTCTCGCCACCCGCACCGCTCGTCGCCATCGGGCCAATCGTGACCTCAGCGACGGCATAGATCGGGTTACGGTCTGCATCCTCGAAATTTCCGACGACACAGTTGTAAACCGTGTCAGTCTCGATCGCATAGGGGACATCCATTACCGTGCCCTGCTCGCCAACGACAAGCTCGGCATTCGACTCGCCCGCCACACTCGGGACGACGACGATGGCGCCTGACGGGTCCACAACCGCGACCCCACCCAGCAACCCCGCCAATGCTTGCACGGCCTTCAGTCGCCCGCCCTGGGTCGCCTCGTAGACAATGGCGGTCGGGATAGCCTTGTCAGCGACCGTTTCGAGGACCGGCATGTTCGTAATGCGCCGAAGCTCCGTGTAAACCGAAGTCAATGACGGCGGCTGCTGCTCCGAACGAAACCCGCGCCGCTTCAGATTCACGTCCAGCGACTCGAAGATGACCTCAACCTGAGACGAAATCACCGTCGAGACACCGTTCACATCGCCGTAGAAATCGCGGGCGCTCGGGATGCTCGTGATGCGGAACCAACCGAGCGTGATCGTCTCCGAAAAGTCACCCGCACTGATCTCCATCAGCAGCAACAGCGACGCACGAAACGGCGACAGGATACCCTCGGAACCAATCGGCACCAGGGATTCGCCAGCCTCGGACAAGTGCGTGACCGTACCGCGCCCGCCATGCTTGACCTCCGCGTTTAGGTCGCCGTCAAGCGTCCACGAGGTCAAGTCGAGATTCTGCATTACACGATCGGTGCCGTGGAAGACATCAGCAATCAGGCGGCGCGAGAAGCTGCCCTTCAGGACATCCGCTAGTTCGTCAGTGTGCGCCCTCATTAGCTAGCCCCAATCAGATCGTAACGACGGTTTACGTCGAGGTTGGTGGCGTTGGTGTTGACCGCCGCGTTCGTTAGGTAGAAGGCGTTGATGTCGGCGTTGGTCAGTAGCGGGATGAAGATGCCAGGTGCGGGCGGGTCGACCTCATCACCTGTCATGCGCCACACGATGCTCGAGCCGCCACGGTTCAGGTCCACGCCTTCTTCGCGCGGATCAGGGACCGCAGCAAAGAACGGCTGAGGTATGCGCATCTTCATGCCCGCGCCAGTACGCAGGCACAGCACGGGGACGGTCGTGGATTCGTAATCGCCGACCATGACGGATAGCTTGTCCGCCACCTCGTCGGAGTCCGTGAAGCAGTCCATATTCAGGCCAGTCACGCCACCACGGGCGCCCCCGATGAACATGCCAACATGACGGCCCATAGGCTGCACGCGCTCACCCGACACGGGCCGAGAGATCGACTGTGCCGCGCCTTGGATCAGCACGACACTCACGGCGTTATGCGGGTCGAGCGGATTATGAATCCACGTTTCCCAACAGTTGAGCATGGATGTCGTCTTGTCCGTTTCGCCAAGAGACAGCCCGCCAGCGTCGAATTGCTCGGCCCAATAGCTAACCGGCACGCCGAACGGGATCTCAAAGTCGATCCTCGTCAGCGCGCCGGCGACCTGAGCGTTCACGGCGCCGCGCACCTGATACTTCCGCAGCCCCGTCGAGCGGTACACGGTGACCTTCACCGTGCCCGCCGCGAAGCTCTCGAACAGAACCTCCGCACGAGGGCACGGATTCGCACCCAAGTACGTGGTTATTACGGGGGCAAAAGCCATCAGAATCCTCTATCTAGTTGCGTCGAATTTGAGAGTCACGAGCATTCGCGGCCGTCTTCACGACCGACCCCGCAACCTGCCCGACCTTCGCCAGTAGGTACTCGCCCGTGAACGGGTTTTGCACGTACGTGTCGCCACCACCGCCGCCGAGCGACTTGAGGAACGCCGGCGTCAACGGCACGACGGCCTCGTCATAGCGCCCCTCGCCAACGTTCGCGATGATGCCGCCCGGGCGCTTCGACACGATGCCACCGGCTGCGAGCTTCGGAATGGTTGGCAGGCTCAGCCCGAAGGTTTGCCCACCGACGACCGGCACCCAGTCAGGAATCGCCACGGACAGCCCATTGAGCGCCCGAATGGCGCCGTTGACGATGCCGATGATCCCGTTGATCGGACCCTTCACCGCGTTCAGTACGCCGGAGAATGCGTTGGTCACGAATCCGGAGATGCCGCTGAATGCCGACTTGAAGAATCCGCCGAACGACTGGACCGCCGAAACGATGCCGTCCCAGATCCCGGAGAAGAAGGAGCTGATGCCGCCCCACATTGAGGACCAGGCGGAACTGATCCCCCTCACGACGGACCCAATGACAGCCCCGACCGCGCCGATGGCTTTCCCCACGAACGACACAATGTTGTCCCACATATTTTTTAGGAAATCCACGATCGGCTGCCAGTTCGCGATGATGATGCCGAGCGGGTGAAACTTGAAGAACAGGCCAAGAATGAAGTCGATGGCGGCGCCAAGGAAAGCGATAATGCCATCCCAGACACTTGTGAAGAACGCAACGATGTTGTTCCATGTGTCGATGAAGAACTTCGACACCGCCGCCCACACGTCCTGAAAGAACGTGGTCTGAGTCGCGACCCAGATAATCGCGGCGACCAAAGCGATGATGGCCACGACAACTAATCCGATCGGGTTCAGCAACATGGCCGCATTCCATGCGAGCTGCGCCGCTGCCGCGATCTGTGTCGGAAGTGCGATTAGGGCCATGACGCCGCGGTACACGAGGATGCCAGCAGCGAGGCCGAGAATCACCCCGCCGATCGTCTTGAGCAGCCCGATATTCTCGCTAACCCACGCGAACGCCTTGCCGCCGAAGTCGCCGATGCCCTTGAGCACGTCAACAACCTTTGGCCCGACGTCGGCAGCCCACACGCTGAACGCGGCGCCAGCATCCTTGGCCTTTTCCTCGAGCGGCCCGAGGAAGTCCGTGATGCCGCCGAGTCCGTCTTTCATCTGCGGGAAGATTCCCGAGAGCAGGTTTGCGCCGACGCGACCGAGGGCCGCGCCCATGTTGTCCATCGTGCCCGAGAAGGTGTTACCGGACTCGAGGGCAGCGCCACCCATGCCGGATTCCATCGCGTTCTGGAACGTGGCGAAGTCAATCTCACCACGGGAGGCCATTGCGCTTGCCTCTTCAGCGGTGACGCCGAGCTCCTTGGACAGGAGCGCCAGAGCAGGCACGCCCGCATCGGAGAGCTGCGCGATAACGTCGCCCTGCACCTTGCCCGATGCCGCGACCTTGCCGAAGATTGAGCCCATCGAGCCCATGTCCACGCCAGCGATGGTCGCGGCATCCGCAACGTTCTTGAGGGTGCGCTCGAGATCCGCGCCCGGCTTGATGCCCGAGGCGACCATCTGCGCAGCCGTACCCGCGGCCGCATCCATGCCGAACGCCGTGCCCTTGACAGACGCCAACGAGTTGTTCATGATGCCCTCGACCGTTTCGGCAGAGTGCCCCAGGCCCGACAGTTTCGCGTTCGCCTGATCGAGCCCATCGAGGCGAGAGAACCCCTTTACCAGGGCCGTGCCGATGCCGCCGACCGCGACAGCACCGACAGCGACCGCGCCAATCTTGAGCGACTTGCCGATGCCGGCGAGCATCCCGTCGCCGATCTGCCCGCCCTGTTTAGCCATTGCCGGGGCGATCTGCTTATTCGTCTCAGCGGCGAACCCGCGCGTCGAGGGAACCAGGCTGATATACGCGGTGGCGAGTTCTACGCTCATGGGCGGCTCCTTAAATGAGAGAAGCCACCCGTAGGTGGCCGTGATGTGCGCTCGTTACCAGCCGAGCCATTCCTTCATGCGGTCGAGCTTGAGCGGCTTTTTGCCGAACCGCTCAGGTCGACGCCCCGGCCGTTCAATCGGCTTGGGCCGGTTGCGGTTCTTCGAGCCGTCTTTCGTCTTCGCCCACAAGAGCAGGCGTTGCGTGTCTGCGACTTCGGCGAGCAGGTGCTCATTCAGCGCCCATGACGCGTCCTCGGGGTGCTGCTCAGCGGCGAGTGCTGACTTGTGCTGCGGCATCCGCGTCACGATTACCTTGAGGTCACGCCACGTTAGGCGTTCGCACGGGAGTTCACGCAGTCGCAGCCCAAGGGTGATGAGGTCGTATTCGACGGCCTCCGGAAACTCGTCTAGGAGTCGTCGGAGGCTTTGGATTCCCCCAGCGTCACCCCTGCATTCTCCTGCCAAGCCTCGATGAGGCCCTTGATCGCCTTTACCGGCAACACTGCGAGAGCCGCAGCAAGACCCTCATCGGACCCCGCGAGAGCGAGGCGCAGCGCCTTTACTACGTGCTTCTCTTCGATCTCACCGAGGGACTCGACAAAGCTCACGGGGAGCAGGTCGAACCGCGTAGCCTTGTACGTCTTCGTGCCCAGCTTGAAGCTGAACTTGTCCTGATCGATAGACTTCTTGTAGTCGGGAACTTCGTAAACCATGGGCGCTGACCTTTCGTGATCGCTGGCCAAAAAGGGGTGAACCGGGCGCAGGTGGCCAGCGCAGGAACCTGCGCCCGGAGATTGTGGGACTAGACGAAGACGCCGTTGTCCAGGAACTTGGTCGCCTTGACGCCGTTGGCATCCGCGAAGCACTCGACGGTGACGGTGTACGCGATGACCTCGGAGTCGGAGTAGGTGATCTCGCCAACTTCGGTGATCTGACCGTCAGCGACGACAATGCGAATGCGGGCGTCGCCATCCTTGATCTCAAAGACGTACGCCTTGTGCGGCAGAGTGTCGCTCGTAACGAGCACCTTGTGGATCGTGCCCGACGAAATGGTCGCCGCGGTCGTGGTGACGTTCGAGTCGCCATAGATCGACTTGAGCACGTCAGCGTTCAGCGTCTCAATGAAAGAGAAGCTGTACGTCAACGAGTGCTCAGTCTGAACGATCTTGACGGTATCGCCGCCCCACGCCTTGATCTTCTCGGTGGAACGTTCGCCACCCTCGGTGACACCATCCTCGCCGATGTAGCCGGCACCGATGTATGCGGCGTCCGGGGCGGTCGAAACATCGACGGGGCCAGCGGTGCCGGCTGGAGCGATGAGGATTCCGCCAGTCGCGAGCGGCTTGCCCGAAACGACGTTTGTAGAGGTGTTGCTCATTATGTGTGCCTTTCAGGCGATTTGCGCTGACCTTGCAAGGGGATCGTGCCTAGATCGTTGCGCCTCGAAGATCGAGTTGCACCACGAACTGATACCGCGGGTTATTGGTAGAAGGATCAGGGAGAAAAGCAACGCCGCCACCATCGACAGCGCGCGTCACCTCGTCGGACAGTCGGGCAGCCGCGAGCATGAGCGCCCGAGTCACCTTGGCGAGGTCGGAAGCCGTCACCGTGTCGGCGGCGAAACATTCGAGCAGCAGCCGCGGCGAATCCGTCACCAGATCGCGTTGCCCGCCACCAGCACGAGACACCCTCACATGGCCGTTCGGGATGCTTGCGGGAACTTTCGTACTCGCGCCCGCCGACATGCTGCGCGCCGAGAACTGCGCCCGCAAGAACAGGACAGCGAACGCCTCAGCGTCCGGGAACGCGATAACTTCCGTCATGCTCACCGCCCAGCGTCGAGGTTGTTAATCAGAGTGTTATTCGCCGCGTTGTCGCGGATCGCAGCATCACTGCCTGTTCCAACCGTTACCCGCCAACGCCCGAAAGGCCATGAACGTCCCTGGCTCGAATTGACCGTGTAGCCGTCACCGGAAGCCGCGGCCACCGCGTTCCCCTTCTGCTCGAGAAGGGCAACGAGTTTCGGGGTCGATCGCAGATCCTTGAATCCGCGCATTTTCCACTTGACATCCATCTTTGCCATTAGCCCGCCACCCTCCTAAGCGTTGCAACGTTGCCCTCACGGCGCCCATTGGGATGCCGCCATTCGCGCGTGACACCCTCGACCTCATAACGGACAGAACGAGCCGTCACGCGGTCGTCAGGCGCGAATAAGACGCCCGTAGGCATGTACACGGTCGGCTCGACAATCACCCGATCACGGCCAGCCTCGCGCGGCTCAGACGTAGAACCAGGATCGAACGCGAACACACCAACCTGAACGGCAGGCAGCCACGCGCGAACCGGGTTTCCGTGAGCATCCTCGGCACCCGCGATGAACGCCTCATGTGAGACGAACTCTGAAATGCGGCGGCTCACGGCGCCACGTAGAACGGCGAGGTCGTCGGGATCGTGCTGATACTGAACGCACGACCGCCGCCCGTGCTGCCAGACAGCCGCGCCAACTCGTCATCCTGCAACACCAGCTCGCCCGGCTCATTGCCGCCATACGTGCGCGACTCAGTGAACGGCCCGGTTGTCGTATTCGACTGGCGAATGCCTTCGGGATTGCGGAACTTGCGGATAACCATAGCCGCGGTCACGTCAACGACGTTCTCGAGCAGGTCAACCTCGGCAGCAGTGATGCGCGCCTGGATGCCAGGGATCTTGAACCGGATCAGACGCTCAGCCTTGCCAATCCACGTATCAATCAGGATCGTGTCGGTTGGCTCGTCGTCGCCAATCCACGCGTCGATCACATTGTTAGCGATGGTCCAAGCCATGCGGCACCTCCGGGTGAACGCGGCAGGGCGGGTCCGAAGACCCGCCCTGCCGCAGTTGCTTACTTGTCGGTTACCGTCTGAACGCCGGTGTCGATGTTGCGATCCACGACCACAACGGTTCCGTCGGGGCGAGTCGCCTCGAACTTCTCGTGGCGCTCGGTAGGATCTTCGGGCTCGGGCTCGGGCTCGGGCTCGGGCTCTTCGGCCTCGGGCTCGACTTCCACCACTTCGGGCTCGATGGGTTCCGCTGCCACGACCTCCACCTCTTCGGGCGTCGGGTCTGGCTTCGTATTGGGAATGGCTCTAGCCATTGTGTTTCCTTCCGGGCATGAAAAAAGCCCCGACGATGCGGGGCTTCTCTCGACTGGGTGTTAGGGATATTGGGCCGGGTCGGTGCCGTACAGCGCGTGTATCTCGTTCGCGTACTCGATCAGATCGCGTGCGCGCTTGCCCGCTGGCTGGCACTTGTTCCAGAGTTCAAGGTTCTGTATCCGGTTATCGTCTCGGACGCCGTTGCGATGGTGAACGTTTTCGCTTGGAGTCAGCGGGCGTCCGATGGCTTCCGACATGACCACGGTGTGCTCGCTCACGTTTCCATCACTCCGCGCGTTGGGGTGCTCGGGGCGATAGAGACGAACGTATCCGCCTTTTTCCTTCTTCTTCAGCCCCTTGCGACGCGTTTCTGGCGTGGACTCGAAAAGGGGATCTCCACGCCTGCGCCACTTCGCGTAGTGAGACGAGCAGTACCCGCGCGAAACCACGTCTCCGCCGCACCCCTCAATCGAGCAGCTATCGCGCTCCACGGGTGCAGCCTCCCACGCGGGGTCCCCGTGACGCTGCCACCTGCTCCAGTGAAGCTGGCACCATTCGCGCGCGTACCGGTGAGAGTCGCACCCCGGGAACTTGCACGGCGCCCCCTGGCGTTCCATGTCTCGAAAGACACCGCCCGCCAGAGGGTCGCCGTACTTCATTACGCGCTGGTAGTGCGGGCTGCAATAGCCGCGCCGGTGGACCTTACGCGGGCAATGCTGAACGATACATGCTTCCATGTATCGAGTTTAGCATTATGCCAAGACACCAGTCAAGCGTGCTCCAGCTTTTCCCCCGAATACTGCAAGACCAGTATAGAACTCAATGCGAGTCCGGTAGGCGGGCTTGGTTTCCAGCTCGCCGAGGTCGTAGACCTGCACGCCACCGTTGGTCAGGCCGGTGACGGCCTGGTCACCCTCGGACTGTCCGAACTTCACCGCGTAGATGGACGACGCGATCGTGCTCGTGCCCTGCGTTTCCGTCTGCGGGAGCACGTTCACGCCGGCAGCAGTCGAGCCGGCGTCGAGGATCGGGATGCCGTTCCAAACAACCTGACGCTTGCCGTTGATGTCCTTCTCAACGAACACGTCGGCGTTGATGTGACGCGCGGCAGACTTGATCTTGCCGATGATGCTGGCGTTGGCGTACAGGGCGCCGTTTCCACCGTCAAGGCCGGACACGGATGCCACGAGCGCGTCGAGCTTGTCGAAGAACGCGTGAATCGAGGTCGTGTCGGTCAGGATCGCAGCACCGTTAGTGCCGGACGAAATGACCTGATCGCCGATGAGGCGCTTCTTCAGCCCGTCGAACGAAAGCGCATCCACGCCGGTGTCGCCGTTGAAGAACGAGTCCTGGAACTGGTAAGACAGCGCCTTGACCTTCAGCGCGGTCTGAACGGCACGCTGGTCGTTCACGTCGCCGCGGGTCTGCACGATGAACTTGTCAACGTCGGCGTCTCCACCGGTGATGACCAGAGACTCGGACTTCTGGTTGACGGTTCCTGTCGACTCGGTGTAGCTGCCGTTGACCGCACGGAACGCGACACCGGGAAGGGTGGCTTCCTCGTTGTACGAGTAGGCGTTGCCCTGAATGGTCATGAAGGGGATGCGGTCCAGCACAGAGCTGGCCTGCACGAACGTTTCCAGAACGCCCTTCTGGAGGTAGGACTGAGAGAGCTTTGCGGCCTCTGCGAGAGTGGTAGCCATGGGCTATTCCTTTTCTTGTGCGTAGCCAGCACGGAGGGACCCCATGCCGGGAGAGATGTTGTCCTGCTTGCCGAGCGCCGGGACGCCGCCTTCGTCAGCGACGTAGAACGTTTTCTTGTCCGTCTTGGCCTCGGGTTCGGGCGTGATGCCCTTGAATGCGATGAGCGCGTCAGCGGATGCCTCGAGTTCTTCCTGCGTGCTGCCCGAAAGCAACGCGGCAGGGACACCCTTAGCGGCTGCGACCTCGGCCCGAGCGGCCTTGGCTTCCAGTTCCACAGCGCGCTTCTCAGCGGCTGCGAGACGTTCAGCGACCTTCTCGGATTCGGTCTGGTTGGCCGCTTCGATCTCGGCGAGCTTGGCGGCGCTAGCCTTCAAGTCGTCGTAGTCTGCGAAACGTCCACGCTCCCGAGCAATGCGGGCCTGAATGCGGGTGTCGAAGTCTTCCTGCGACGTAATCGCCGCGAACTCCTTTGCCTGCTCCTGGACCTGCTCGTTTTGTTCTCCCGCGACAGCGGTACTTGTCTGCTCCGACATATCGGAACCCCTTTCAATCCGTTTAGGGGCCGTCGCCCATGACCCTCGAGACAGTCGAGGTCACTGATCCGCGAGAGAACGCGGAAATCTATTTAGTGCCGTGCACCTGTCGCCAGTTAGCGAGGGTTTCCTTCGCGCTGATCGCGCCGCCCTCGTTGATCTCGAACGCGTCGTCATAAAGCGCCTTGAATGGTGCCGCGGCCTCCGTCGCGAACGTGTCACCGCGAAACACCGGGGCAACAACGCAATGGCAACTGTCGTGATAGTCATTGGAGCCAATGGCGCGAGAGCCGCGACCCCTGAGCCCCTTGCCCTGCCCGCCGGCCTTGCCCTTGGTGGAGGCGGCAGAAACACCGCGGCCCACAACGCCACCAGCAGAGGCCTCCGAGGCGTACTCGGCCCCGCGAGAGGCGAGCATTCCGCAGAACGCACAGGCGTCAGGTCGGGCAATGCGAGCGAACCCGACACGCACCCGATCGCGCGACGCATTATCGGCAATCGTCGCCCGGCCAGCACCAGACACCATCCGCTGCACGCCGCCACCGATGAGAGACAGCACCGTCGAACTCGACTGCCCAAACAAAGGCTTCACGCCATACCGCACCAGCGAATTGATGCGCGCCTGGTTCAACTCACCCGAGGCGGTCGCATAGTACGTGCCACCGACAGACGACGAGCGCAAATCCTCATACCACGTTGCCGCGAGCTCGCCGGATGCCGTGATATACGGGCCGACGATCTCGGGCAGCAGTTGAATGAGCGAATTGCGCACCGTGACCGGGTTGGCGTCGCCAAGGAACGACAGGACGTCGTTGACCTCGCGCAACGCAAGCGCCGTCAGGTCGCTAGACCCGCGCCGGTACGCTTCAATGTCGGCCATCGTCGTCATTACTCACCGCCACGTTGGCCGGCGACCGCTGCGACCTCAGGAGTGGCAACCGCAGCGTCAGCATTAGCCCGTAGTGAAGACACCAGCGATCCAACCTGAGCCCGTCGACGCTCAGCCTGCAAGCGCACAATCTGCCCACGGTCAAGGCCTGCATACTCCATGCCGACCTCAGACGCGCCGAACCCCTCGATGCTCAGAGCGAGTTTCGAGAACGCATCAGCACGAGCAGTCGGTGACACAAGGTGAGCCTTCGTGAACTGCGCCTGCAAGCTGCGCATCTCCACCGGAACAGACGTGAGCCCATCGCGGAGCATGACGCCCATCTGCATGGCACGCTCGGCGCCCTGACCCCAAATCCCGTTAGCCGTGTTCGTCGCCATCGTCAGCGAAATCTTGCCCGCGAAGATAGCGTCTGCACTGGTCGGATTCGAGTTGTCGGCGAACTTCACCTCGAGGTCCTGGTCATCCGAGAACAGGTTCGCCCACATGCGGAGTTGGTCGGTGTGCGGCTGCGGAGACGCACCAGTGAAGCGGTGCAGATCCGGCTTGTCTTCGCCATCCTCGACGTCGAGCGCCTTGATGCGGCCCATGAGAGCCGTCCAGCGATCGTCACCGACGAAATCCTCGACCTTCGCGCCGAACAGGTAGTATTCCGGCGCAGAGTAGAACTCAGCCGACACCTCAGAGCGCACGATCGTACGGATGGCAGAGTCCACATAGCCCATAGACGCCCGCGTGATCCGCGAGTGGCCCAGAGGTCGGGACAGCTCGTAATTGTTCGGCAGCGGGGCTACAGACACCACGCCGAGCGGGTTGCGCTGAACGTCAGCCTTCCAGCCACGACGCCACGCACCGCCCTGCCGCGTGAGAGTGACCACCTTGTCCGGCGTGTACATCACCATGCGGCTAATGTCGCCCGCGTTCGTGAAGTCAACGATCGACAGGAAGCCTCGAAGCGCACGACGTCGCGGGTCCCAGATCGCGGCCGAATTCTCAGCCGACCGGGCCAGCAGCATGACCTCAGGCTCACCCGACTGCACGTCACCCGAGCTAACCGTCAGGAACGAGCAACCATGAACCGCCGACGACACCTTCGCCGCGGGGAACTCCATCAGGAAGTTGTTATCCCACGCGATCGAATCAACGCCGAACGCATCCTCTTCACCGTTAGCCGAAACGAACCCGGTGAACTGCGAAAGATCCGTCATGGCGTGGACGCCCTTAGCCGTCCACCCCAGCGCCGCGTCAATCGACCGCATCTGAGGGGGCAGCGAAATGCCGAAGTCCTTCAGTGCCGCCTTGCCGTCGTAATAGATGCTGCGCGTCAGATTCCGCGGGCGCTTCTGACGCCACACCCGAATCAACGCCTCCAACAGCTCAGAATCGGAATGATCGAGCACCAAATCAATGCCTGAAGTCACAAGATCCTCCCTCTCCGTTTGCCGTCCGACCGTGATTGGCCCGACTTCTTTTCCAATGAACCCGCCGCGACCGTCAAGGCCACAAGCGGGGTGATGTCTACGTCCGACGATGCGCGCGACCAGTACCAGGAGGCGTTGTCTCGGGTGAACTTCTGCCGCACGCCGTCGATGGGTGCATTGAGAAGGTCATCGTCAAGGTGTCGAAGCTTGCCCTGAGTGATCCAGTCGTAAATGACGCCGCACGCCTTCACATAATCGGCAAACTTGATGAGCTTCACGCGGGCTCCATCACGCTTCCACGACGGCACCAGGGAGTCGACATGACCGCCAGCGATCGCCACAGTGGCGATCGGGTTGTAGAGCTTCTGAAGCTCAGCCAGCCGCGTGCCAAGCCATGACGTACCGACCCGGTTTTCTACAATCTCCGCGTGAATAAGATCGTCAGCGCGGAACGATAGAAGGGCGATTGATGCCGACTCGCGATTGCCCGCGATCTCCACCCCGAACACGATCTGCTCGCTCGGCTGGGAGCCCGTCCCGGGGATCGGATTATCAGATTCATCTAGGTCTAATGGATCAGCGAGGGCCGACCAGACGCCGGCAGAGAATACCGACTCACCGCCCAGCTTCGCCCAAATACCCAGGCGCTCGCGCTTGAACTCTTCGGTCGCCTCAGCCTCGATAAACGCTTCGTATTCATCGCGCACGTATTGCTCGCTGATGCGAATACCCAGACCGGGATTGGCCTGATACCAAGACTCGACATCATCAATCGGCGCGTCATCCTCAGCCGACCACTCGAAATAGGCGAGCCGGTCGGAAGTCTTCTTGATGCCCTCCTGACGCATGGCCTCGAGCAGATCCGACTCAGGCATACCAGCCGAAGACGTAAACCAAATCTGCGGGTTGCCATCCATCGACTTAGCCGCCATCGTCGGCAACATCGCCGCCATCTCCGCCGTCTTCAGCGCATACGCCTCATCCATAACGATCAGGTCGCCAGTGAAGCCACGACCCGAACCCTTCGACCGGGCCGCATAGGAAATCTTCGCGCCCGACTTGAGCGTGATGCTCGGATCGTTGCCGACCTTCATGCCGGAAAACTCTTTGTCAAGGTCGCCCTCGAAGCCCTGCACCTGCTCCATGAGATCCGGGCAGGTTTTCATGCGATTCATGAGCGACTGCATCGACTCACGCGCCGTCTTCGTCTCGTGCGCGGTGTGAATGATCCGCTTCTCACCGAACAGGAACAAGCCGGCGAGTTCGCGCGCCTCGAGCAGCGCATTTTTTCCGTTCTGTCTCGGGACAACTAGGCCGCAACGGAACGCTGACCATTTACCGTTGCGCTTCTCACCGAGAGAACCGCGCAGAACGTACTCCTGCCACGGATCGAGGAACAAGCCAGCAACCGCGGCAAGGTCAATCGCGTCATCGGCGGCAGTAGTCGCATAAAGGGGGAACGACTCAATGCGAGGAAGCTGCGATCCTTTCCTCACGACGCTTTCGGAGTTGGTCAAAGACGCTCTCCTCAGGCTCGTTCGATTTAGACAGCACGACAATCCGCCGCACGAGTTCTTCACGCCGCTTCGACAACGCCGCGATCGCATTGGCCGGCGCTTCGGACATCGCAGCCTTCACTGCGCGCAAGTTCTCCCGCGCCTCATCGAGTTCATCGAGGACATCGGGGGCAGGCTCAGCGGCAAGGGCCAGGGCAACACGCGAAACAGACTCAGCGCGCCCGGAGTCCCGACGCTCGGACGCCTGCAAGCGTGCAGCCTCAGCGCACGCATCACACGGGTCTTCCTTCTTCCTCTTGTGCCTCTGATAGGCGGCAAAGGTCCCGCAAGGCTGTATCTCGCGCGCCATGGGATCACCTCTGATAGATAGAAAGCCTCACTGATAGACCGACCGAAGACCGTGTGTACAAATTGCGCCT
>Ga0314855_100048_pt1 | contig 41236 bp, 56 predicted proteins | sample 2018CB1WmetaG_FD_203636 | JGI IMG/M metagenome (GOLD analysis project Ga0314855, IMG submission 203636) | Cryopeg brine viral communities from Beaufort Sea near Barrow, Alaska, United States - 2018 CB1W | ecosystem: Environmental > Aquatic > Marine > Coastal | place: USA: Alaska | collected... | reverse complement strand
GACGGGGAGGGGCCGGAGGGCCCGTGATCGGCACCCCCCTGCCCCCCTGCGGGCCTAGCGGCCTCGTCAGCACCTCCAGCCGCCTAGACGGCCTGCGAGGCTCACAGCGTCAGCGCCAGGGCCTACGGACGCCTTGACGACGTGCCAGACTCACTGCGGCGCCGTTACGGCCGCCCGCGGAGCGGTTACAGCCGACATGTTCGGGCCCGGTCCAGCCGGTACGGTCCTCGGTATGGCCCAGGTCCCACTTACGGGAGCCCTTCGGGACAGAACCGCCGCAGCGGAAGCACGTTGCGCCGTTGGCGTCGACCTCGACCTGCCACCGGTCCTTTAGACGACGGTGGGCAGCCCCATAACCTCGCTCGACGGTCGACCTCATGGGTAATCACTCCGCTTCGGGTCATGGTCGCGGCATACGGCGACGGGTTCGCCAGCTCGCATAGCTGCCTGCCCTGCGGGGCGGCTGCAGGGGGAGCCGTGAGGGCCCCGAACCTCGCACCGGTAGCCCGATCGCCGGAGCGCACGGAGGCGCAGGATAGGCGGCATGGGGGCGGGCTCCAGACAGGACGGGGGCAGGGCATAGAGGCGCCCCCGGTGCCTCCTGCAGCGGCCTACCCTTCAGGGGGTGGGGCTTACAGGGGCGCCGGGGGCGCTAACCGGGGGTCACCTCGGGGACCGGAGAGGAACGATCTACACGAGGGCCACGCCCGGAGATTAGGGGAGCTGCATGCGAGGCGGGCCGGGGGTATCCCGAGGTCGGGGTCCGGTGCGGCCCGCCTTGCAGCTGTGCGGGAGACGGCGATGCCGCGTCCTGCGTGTCGGCCCCGAGCCGTGCCGCGGTTAAGTTGCGCGCACGGGCACGGGGCCGTTAGGGAAAAGGGTGTAAACGGTTTTCCCTCTATATAGAGAGAGGGCCACGTGTAACCAAATATGCCGCGTGACGGCACTCTCGGCACTGCGGGCGCAGCCCGTCAGCACTCGCCGAGTACCGACCGAACGCCGACAGCGGCAGCTCACGGCCGCAACCCCTGCACCGCTTGCCCGAGTGGCGGGCCCGGTAGGCGAAGCGGTGCAGGGTGGTCTCGGCGAGCCGCTCGGCGTCAGCCTGCGGCAGCCCGCGGGCCACTGCAGCGGCGACTAGCGGCTCGCGCTCCATCAGCCGCGCCCGTCCGGGCCCATGCCCTCCAGGGTCGATATACGCCGGTGCCCGTCGTCCGCCGGGCAGAACGGATCGTAGATCGGCGGCTTGTCGTCGCCTCGGGCCGGTAGGCACCGGCACACCTTCGGGCGGTCCATTTGGTCAGTCACTTAGTACCACCATTCTTCAGTGCGGCCTCGACGAGGCCAGCGTCGTTGCGTGTCATCCGCTCCAGCCCCTGCGCCAGGATGCGCAGGCTCGTCGCGATCGTGATCAGCCCCAGCATGTCGCGGGCACCCGCGGGCAGCTGCGTATCCGCAGGGGCGCCCAGGCGCTCCAGCAGCTCGGGCGTGATCAGCTTCTCCTCGGGTATGTCCGTCCCGATCAGGGCCGCCAGATCGGCCAGCAGGGGCAGCAGCTCGGCGAACAGGCTCACGGCCTCGGGCGGGGCGTGCGGCATGCCCCGGCCAGCGAACGACAGGGCCGTATCCTCGCTGCGCCACATAGCGAGCAGGCGGGTAGTAGCTAGCTCGGTCATGGCGTGGACTCCTCGGTAATGGTCATCAGGGAGACAGCCGCGGTCACTCGACGCTCCAAGCTCGGGAGGTCGTCAGTGCGAAGCGTGATCGCGCCCAGCTCGACGGGCTCGCCGGAACGGCTGACCTTGTCTTGTCCGGAGTAGCGGCCGGACTCGCGCTCGGTGATCTTGTCCGTCCGCGTGATCGTCAGGCGGGCGGTGTAGTGCGAGCTGGTGGTGCTCATGGTGTCTCCTCGGTCGATGTGTTGGTCGATAGGGGAGAGGGCCAGCAGCGGGCCACCGGCTCACGCAAAAGCGCCCCCGCCGTAATGGCAGGGGCGCTAGGTGCGAGGCGGCTCACGGGGCGTACACGTCGGGCTCGCGCTCGTGGCGGGCGCCGGACAGCTCGGCGGTCGACTTGACGACGAAGCCGGTCATCTTCCAGCCGCAGGTGCAGGCGATGCCGTAGCTGCCGCGGGGGAGGAAGGTGGAGGTGGTGTGAGTGGCGGTTGCGGTGTTCATGGTGTGCCCTTCGGTTGCTGCGTCGTTGATAACTCCAGCATAGCCGTGTAAACACACCTGCGCAAGTCGGCTTACGCGGCTACCGCGTGCAGCTCGGTAACGACCGGCGCGCGGTGCGCGTTGCGCCCGTTCGGGTTGACGCTGCCGTCCTTCGCGTAGGTCACGCCGACGGTACGGCCCAGCGCCTTGACGAGCTTCGCGAGGGCGTCCTCGCCGAACTCGTTGACGTCGACCCACGCCTCGAACGTCTCGCCGGGAATGGTGATGTGGTGCGTCGCGCCCTGCCGGGCAGCCTCGGCGGTCGCGTTCATGTTCGGGTGCTCCAGCATCAGCGGGCCCCCTCGCGGTAGTGCGCGAACTGCTCCAGCTCGACGTCGACCCGCCCGAGGGCGTCCGTCAGATCGGCGAACGTGCCGAAGTCGTCGGTCGCGTCGATCTCGGCCAGGATGGTTGCCCGGTCGGCCTCTAGCAGCTCGCGGGTGATGGTGATAGTCACGGTGTGCTCCTCGGTAGGTAGTAAGTAGTCAGGTAGTGCGCCAGGGCCCGCGGGTCGATTCACGCGGGCCCCGTGGGGGTCACGCGGCGACGCCCTGCCGGACGAGGTCACCCTCAGCGTCGCGGCCCCAGATGGTGACCTCGCGGCCCGCGGCGACCATCTTCGCCAGATCGCCCAGCAGCTCAGCGGCGACGTCGTAGTAGATCGTGCTGTCGCACGGGTGGCCGTCCAGCATGTCATCCCAGGACAGGGCGTAAGTGGGGGCTTCGGCGGTGATCTCGATGGTGCTCATGTCTGCTCCTCGGTAGGTCCTGCGGTGTAATACCGAGCATACGCGTGTAAACGCATGCGCGCAAGTCGGTGCACGCCGAAGCGCCCCCACCCGGTGAGGGTAGGGGCGCTAGTGGTTAGGCCGCGGCCTGCTGCTGCTCGGCCAGGGCGCGGAGAGCAGCCGTGCCCCACTCATGGTTACCGGCCGCCCCGTCAGCCTCGTGCCCAGCACGATTAGCCGCCGCGGCATACCGGCGAGCCGTCGCGGGCAACAGGTACGGGTACCCGATGCCCGTTTGAGTGTCCAGCATGACCGGATGCGCCCGGGTGCCCAACTTGACGCCCTCGACCGCCACGAACCGCGGACCCTTCGCCGGGAACGACACGACCGTCGGCGGTGCCGGGTCAGTCGCCGCGAGGATCGCGTGCGCGAGCTTGCGGGCCTCGGCCGGGGGTAGGTGCACGAGCGTGCCGAACGCCCACGGCCTACCGGCCGGGCGCACGCCGATCTCGAAGTCGGAGCTAAGGCGCTCGATCTCGACGAGGTCGCCACTGGCGGCGGTGTACTTGTAAATGACGGTCATGCTCGTTTCCCTTCGGTGAATCGGTAGCCGTCCAGGTCGATCGTGACCTCGGACGCATGCGGCAGCAGCGGCGCGAGGATCGCGGCCGCCAGGACGTGCGCCTCGGCGAGAGGGACGCGGACGAGGGCCTGCTCGACGAACGCAGAGTTAGGGGCGTCCTCGGCGCACAGCACGACCGTCGGGCCATTGCTGCCCGTGGCAGGCGCTAACCACACGCTCAGCTCGGCGCCTGCCTCGTCGACGTACTCGTACCCGCTCACGACTCGCCACCGCCCATCAGCAGCGTCTCCAGATGCGCGAACAGCGCGGCAGCATCGTCGGGTGACAGCCACACGGCCGCCGAGTCGCCCGAGAGCGGGTCCGTAGCGAGGAACGAGACACCGCCCGGTGACTGCGGCCCGACCGGCTCGACGACGAGCGTCGCCCGGTCGGCGTCGGTCAGTAGCAGGCGGTTACGCACGAGCGCGCTCACTTGGACGCCTCCAGCACGCGACGGGCAATCTCGCCCCAGCGCCCACGCTCACCCGGATAGCAAGCGGCCCAGCTGCGCAGCGCGAGGCGCTCGTCGTTGATGTTGTGGTACCGCGAGTACGCGGCGACAGGTCCGGGCGGGAACAGGCGGCGGAACGCGGACGCCGACACGGCGGTGTCGCCGAGATGACGGGCCGCCCGAAGCTCGTCGAGAGCGGCCAGCGCCTCGGCGCGCAAGCGGAAGGCGTACGTGATGTAAGCGCTCAGGTCGGCGACGTACCAGCCTTCGAGGGTCTCCACGAGGACGAAGCGATCCTTGCGGGCCTCCTGCTCCTCGCGATCGCGCTCGCGCTCGCGGGCGGTGTCGAACTCGTCCCGCTTACGCGCGTGGTGCGCGGCCAGCTCGCCCGCGTCGATCTCGTCCAGCGCGATCGTCAGGGCGGTGAAGGTCGCGGCCTGCGCGCGGAACCGCTCGCGCATCTCGGCCAGCGCCGAGGCAGGCAGCGGCTGCCCACCGGCACCGGTCAGGCGGGCGCCTTGCCTCAGCGCGCCCTCGCCAGCGAGCAGCCGGACCGGCGAGCCGTAGGCGCCGAGGTCGGCGGTAACGGTCGGCAGCGTGGTCTCGGTGCCATAGTCCGGGGAGAGCGCGGACTGTGCGCGGCGGACACGGACGGGGCTCGGGCTGTTGACGGTGCCGGGCGCGGGGCGCTTGATCTCGGCGGGAACAGGGATATTGATAGGCACGGGGCCCTCCTCTAGTCGTTTCGATGTGGACGACAGGGGAGAGGGCCATGGGCTCAGGATCGACTCACGGGCACCTTCAGGGGGTGCGGGCGGTGCCCGAGGCTGCCGGGGGTGACAAAGTGGCGATATAAGCGTCACTTTGTATTACTTGTTAGAGAGAGAGAGCGCTCGACAAAGTAATACAGAATGACGTTAGTTCTGCCACTTTGTCACCACTCGGGGTCGATTGTGTCCGGGTTGAGGTGCTCGGCGACCTTGTGCGTAACGAGTACGCGACCAGTTCCGCGGCCCTTGTGCACCTCGACGTCGACGAGAGCACGCACTACCTCGCGTTGCCGCTCCATATCCATCTCGGCGAGCCGCTGCAGTACGGCGTCCCGCCGATCGGCGTACGCGGCGCCCGTCATCTCGGCGACACCGCCTAGCAGCTCGTGCGCGACCGCACCTAGTGCCCCTGCGGCGCTCCTCTCGCCGCGTAGGCGCTCTAGGTCAGCCTCGATGGACTCGCGCACCTCGCGTAGCTCTATGAGTCGCCTGCGGGCGCCCTGCGGCGTCACGAGTCCCTCGTCTCGGTCGGCGAGCGTCGCAGCGACAGCGTCAGCGTTACGGCCGTGCCGTTCGACGAGGGTCGCGACACCGGACGACGCGGGCGCGGAGACGCCGCCAGGGCCGATCGCGAGCAGGGCGTCGCCGAGGTGCGTCAGCACGAAGGGCTCGATGATGTGCTTCGCGATGTGCACGTGAGCGGGGTCAAGCCTGCAGAGATAGCCGCGCATGTGGTATATGTTGCCGCCGCATATGCCGCATTTGAGCAGGCCGGATAGTAGGTGACGGGGCTTCGGGCCAGCGGTCGAGGTGCGCCGTGACGGGTCTGTCAGGATCGCCCGAACCTCGGCCGCCTGCTCCTCGGGCACGATCGGGACCACGACGTCGCTCTGCACGGTCACGCCCAGGTGAGTCACGCGGCCGCTGTAGTGCTCGTTGCGGGCAAGCTCGCCGAGGCGCCGGGCGGACCACGAGCGGCCGGGCGCCGGGGACACGCCTTCGGCCGTCAGGGCACGGGCCATAGACCGCAGGGTGCCGCCCTCAGCTACGTGTGTAAACACGCGCCGGACGATCGCGGCCTCGTCGGGTCGCGGGGTCACGCCGTCGGTCTCGTACCCGTAGCGGCGCCTGCCCGGGACCGGTCGCCCCTGCGCGGTGCGGTGCTCGTTGGCACGCCGCTGCCGTTCGCCCTTGCGGCGCACCTCGAAGCTTGCAAGCGCCGTGAGCATCTGCGCACGAAACGCGCCGTCCGCGGTCGTCAGGTCGACCTCGCCGTCCACGGTCAGCACGCTTGCGCCGGTCGCCGTGATGACCGTCAGGTCCTCCATGCGCCGGATAAGGCGGTCCAGGTCGACGGCGATCACGACGTGACCGGGCCGCAGCTCGGCGAGCATCCGGCCCCACGCGGTGCCCGCGCCTCGGTCTTTCGATGCCGAGGTGTCGTTATCGACGTACTCCTCGGCGACCTGCCAGCCGCGCGCAGCGGCCAGGGCTCGGCAGCGTGCGAGCTGCCGGTCGATACCCTCGGCTATGTCGATGGACTGCCGGGCGTAGATCGCTGCGTTAGGGGTCATGCATGTAACTTACTCTTCCTGCAGCGCAAACGTTAGTTGCATGTGTCTGGAGAATGACGAAGGGCCCGCCCTCGGGGAGAGGACGGGCCCTAGTGGGTACCGGGCTAGCAGGGCGGGAGGAACCCGACCGCGACGAGCAGGGCAGTAGCAGCGATGATGAGCCATCCTTGACGGTCAGGCATGTCGTTCTAACGTCCTTTCAGTGGTGGAGGGTGGCAGTGCCAGGGGAGAGGGCCACGAGGCCGCCAGCGGCTCGCGAGGGCGGCCGGGCGGCTACCCTCGCGGGTCGACTTACGCGGCTTCGGTCATCTGCTCGGAGTGGCACGGGCAGGTCGGCGCGCCGTACTCGTCCAACCATTTACGGGTCATCCGCACGACGTAGCCGGAGCCTTCGGCACACTCGACCTTCAGTTGCCGGGTGGTCTGTTTCTTCGGGCCCGAGGTCGCACCGGCGCCGAGCGCGGCGTGCGGGTAGGCGCCGATCTCGGCGGCGATCTCGTCGAGGCGAGCCTTCAGCTCGTCACCGGCGACGGTCGCGGTCATCTTGCCGGTCAGGCCGATCGCCTTCGCGAGCTTCGCGAAGGCGCCCTTATGGCCGCTCTTGCAGTCATCTACAGCGTGCACCAGCTCATGCGCCAGGACGTCCAGGACGCGAGTCGCATCGTCCAGCACGGGGGACACGAACAGCTGTGCGACGTTGTCCGCCGAGGCGGCCGTGCTCCAGCACTGCCCGATCACGGTGTTCTTCGCACCGCGGCCACCGGGCCACCCGACCGAGACGCGCACGGTCGGCAGCTCGGCGCCTGCCTCGGTGAAGATCGGGGCCAGGGACTCGACGGCGGCGGTGAGCCAGCCCTCGCGGGTGGTGTGGGTGGCGGTTGCGGTGGTGGCGGTCATGTCTTGCTCCTCGGTAGGTCTTGCGGCGTTGATACGAGCATACGCGTGTAAACGGTCCCGCGCAAGTCGACTCACGCGGGACCGTCCAGGCCGGTCAGGCGACGAGGCGCAGCCGGTCGGTCGCGGTCAGCTTCAGCCCGCGGCGCTTGCCGCTCTGCCCCCGCACGAACACCTCGACGGTGTCGCGGCCGCCCTTCGCGGACACGCTCGTCGCCGCGTAGGCGTTGACCGAGTAGTCCTCCAGCGCGTAGCGGGCGCCCCGGTAGGTGAACGTGTCGGCGGGCGAGAGCGTGCTCACGACGTCGTCGGCGGGCGCCTCGTCCAGCCACTCCACCACGGCGGGCAGGTCGCCCCAGCCCTGCGCCTGCAGTGCCGCGCACGCCGAGTAGGACATCGTCGCCCGGCCGGTCTCGGAGTCGACACCGCGCGTCGCGGTCACCGTGCCGGTGCCCTTGCAGGTGCAGACGGTGGCGGGGCAGGTGGTGGTGATCGACTGCATGGTGGCCTCCTCGGGCCTCGGTGCCCGGCTTGTCCGGGCGACTGGTTTAGACACTACAGCGTGTAAACGACCCACGCAAGTCGACTCACGCAACGCCGAGAGCATCGCGCATCAGATCGAGCGCACCGGTCCGCCGACGCTGCACGGTGGGCTTAGTCATTCCCAGGGCGCCCGCGATTGCGGCGTCGCTGTACGGGTTGTAATCGGTGAACCCGTAGGCGAGCCCGACGACGTCCTGCTCGACCGCGTGGCCCTCCAGGGCAGCGAGCGCCTGCTCGGCGAGCATTTCGTCCTCGACGATTCGCTCGGTCGACACGACGGTCACACCGTTGAGCGCCTGCGCCTCGGTCGTGTTGATGACCGACGCGTCGGCCAGGGGGTCGCCGCCCTCCTCGCCGTGCGCCCCGCCGGTCAGCGAGTCGGTACCGCGCACGGCGGCCAGCACGTCGAGGAACGTCGCCGCCGTCATGCTGTACTCGGGCGCCAGGGCAGCGGCCGCGATGACGTCACCCTCGGCCTTGCGCATGATCGAGAAGAATCGAGTCAGCGTGCGCTCAGGGACCGCGAAGCCGTTGGACGTGCCGACCGCCTCGTGCACCTCGTCGCGGACGTGCTGCGGGGCGATCGCGGCGAGCCGCTGGTGCTTCTCGGGGTCGAACGCCTCGATAGCGGACAGCAGGCCCACGAGGGCGGCCATACGCAGATCGTCGGTATCCAGGGCGCCGGATTCGATCGACAGCGTGCCGATGGTCGACTTCATGACGGGGGAGTAAGCGCGAGCTAGGCGCAGCTTCGCGTCTTCGCTGCCGAGCTTCGCCTCGGCGATCAGGGCACGCTCCTCGGAAAGCTCCAGGGGCGAAGTGCGGGCGGTGTTGAAAATATCGGTCATGTTCATGATGGGTGGTGCCTCTCGGGTAGTTGGCACGTGAGTCGATGCACGCGCCTAGGTGGTGTTCGGGTAGTTGCTACGGGGGAAACAATAGCGGCTCGCGGGTACTCGCGTGGGTCGACACGCGGGACGACTATTGACTTTCGGCATCGCCCCAGGTCAGGGCGTAAGTATCATTGCGTAACGATTGGGTACGCCGAAGGGCCCACCGTTGACGGCGGGCCCTCGGGGCGGTTACTGCTCCAGCGCAGCGGCCAGAGCTTCAGGGTCGAGGCGGCCGAGCAAATCGACCAGACAGGCGCGGTCACGGGCGGCCACTGGCAGCATGTCGTGATCGTGCATAGCCCGCTGCAGGGACACCCGCTCGCGGATCGCACGCAGTTCAGCGGGAGTCATGGCCTTATCCCTTCCCAGCGAGTGACCGCGGCCTGCACCTCTTGACTTGCGGCGAGCATTCGCCGAGTACAGTCGGCGGCGGCCCGCTCCGCCCGCACGCAGGCTGCGGACACGGCCAGCCGTGCCGTGTCGAGGGCGGCGTCCGCGGTCGGGTCGCTAACCTCGGAGCCTCGCCCACGGGTGTCGTCCGCGTCGGTAGTGGGAGCCGCGGACTTCTCCCACCGGACGGCCTCGGCCATAGTGTGCGCGGCGTGTAGCCGCAGGGCGGCTCGGGTGGTGCGGTGTGTGATCTGTGACATTAGTGGTACCTCTCTCGGTGGTGCTCGATGTAGGCAGCCGCCGCGCGTAGCCGCTCGGGGTCGTCGGCGAACTTGCCTAGTCCGGTGTTGCATAGTTGACAGAGAACCGCCCGGACCGTGCCGGTCTCGTGATCGTGGTCAAGCTGCGGCCCACGAGAGGTGCTGTCCATCTGCGCCCGGCAGATAGCGCAGCGCCCCCTCCTGCGAGTCGATTAGCGCGTCGACGGCCGCCTCGGTCACGCCGTACAGGCGCACGTACTGCCGAGACCGGCCGTGCTTGACGTAGTGCCGTCGGGCAATGGTGCGGGTGGCATCGGGGTTAGCCTCACGCCACCGGTAGGTGTCGCTCCGCTGACAGCCCTTGCACCGTACCTGCCGTCCGTCCTTCGCTGCGCTGCGTCGGTGGAACTCGACTAGCGGCTTGACCTCGTGGCACCCGGTGCACCGCTTCGCGGTCACCATATGCCCGCGTCCTTATCCGCGCCGTACGCTGCGCCCCAATTGCGGCCGATCACTTCGCCCTCGGCCTCCAGGTGGACGCCGTAGAAGTTGCCCGACATGATCCGGCCAAGCTCGGCGGCGTACTCGGCAGCCTCGCCCGCCGGTGCCTGCCCGATCAGCTCGTCATGCACGGGCAGCAGCAGGCCGTCGCCGAGGCCAGCGTCGAACGCGTCGACGATCGCCTGCGCCAGCACGTCGCGGGCCGTGCTTTGGATAACGTAGTTGGTCCCCGCGTAGAGCCGGTCACGGTCAAGCGGCAGGTGCCGCCCGGAGACCGTGACGACCTCCTTACGGCCGTACTCGGCGCGCCGCTGTAGCCGGTTGCTGTAGCGCTTGATCTCGGGGAACACGCGATCGTATTCCGCGATCGCGTGCGCGACGGCGTCGACCGGTGCGCCGGTCTGCCGTGCGAGCGTCGCCTTCCCGCCGCCGTAGACCTTGCCGAATCCGACGCCCTTCATGAGTCCGCGTTGAAACTTCGTGAAGTCCGGGCCGTAGACGAGCGTTGCCGTGTAGCCGTGCAAGTCCTCGCCCGAAGCGATAGCGTCCTTCATGCGTCGCACGTCCGCCAGGGCGGCCAGTACGCGAAGTTCAACCTGCGAGTAGTCAGCCGCGACGAGCAGCTGCCCCTCGTCGGCTACGATCGCCCGCCGGATGGTCGCGTCCTTGGACGGCAGCTGTTGCAAGGCAGGCCGCGAGACCGACATGCGCGCGGTGCGCGCCTGCAGGCCGCCGATCGACGGGTGTATCCGGTCGCCCTCGTCGCGCATCTCGCGGAACGCGCCGACGTACGAGGCGCGCCACTTGTCGGCCCGCTTCGCACGCAGCACGGCGTCGGCCAGCGGGTTAGGCTCACGGGCCCCGATGCGCTGCCACTGCATGTCGAGGTCGGCCAGGGGCAGCAGCACGCCCTTATCGACCTTCAGGGCCCCGCCGCCGGTGGTCTCGGTCAGCTCCTCGCCCATTGCGACGAGGGCCGCCGATACCTGCGCGGGGGAACCGACAGCCTCGACGCCGTAGCGGGCCGCGAGGTTGCGCTGCGTCGACCCGTCGACCTCCAGCTGCCCGTCCAGGGTGTTGACATAGTCCATATCCAGGCGCAGGCCGCGGCGCTGCATCAGGCAGAGCAGGCCCATAAGGTGGTGCTCGAACGTGGACAGCGCGGACAGCCCGGCGCCCTTGATCAGGGCCGCCAGCTCGGAGAACAGGCGAGCCTCCAGCAGCACGTCGAGACCGGCGTACCGCACGTAAAGCTCGTTGTCAATCGGGATATGCCGCCAGCCGTCATCCTTGTTGCACGGCTTACCAGTGTCGGGGTTTGTGACCTTGCGGAACTCGGCGTAAAGCCCGGCCTGCGTGTCCGGGGCGTCCGGGTCGACGTAGATCGCCGACAGCGGCTTCAGGGCCAGCCCTGCGCCGCCCTCGTGCGGCTGCCGGGGGTCGAGCAAGTGCGCGAAGATACGCGTATCGAACACGCGCCCGGCCAGCTCCTCGACCTTGACGCCGAGGGTCCGGTCGATCACGAGCAGGTCGAACGGCGCGTTATGCAGGGCGAAGTGCCGCGGCTGCCGAAGCGCCTTGATGATCTCGTCGCGGAACAGGTCGACGCGCATAACCCACGCCTCGCGAGGGTTACCGAACTGGACCAGCCGCGAGCCGTAGCCGCGCGAGTAAATGTCCAGTCCGGTCGTCTCGGTGTCCAGCCCGAGCACCTTGTCGCCGCGCGACAGGAAGTCGCGGAACCCGTGCAGCTCGGACCGGCGCTCGGGCATGAAAATCTGGCAGGCGTCACCTGCCACGGTGTGATTAAGTACGATCACGGGGCCCTCCTCGGGGTCGTGTAAACGGGGTATGAGTGCACCTAGCCCGGAATCGAACCGGGTCACTCGCGCGCCGGAATGGACGAGCGTCGCGCCATGCGCTAGGGCTGGTGCCCGCCCGCCCCGGACGTGAGCACGGGGTCGGGCGGGCGATTAGGGGTCAGTCACAGAACGACTGACCAGTGGGCATCCAGTGCACGGTGTGGCACTGGCCGCAGATACCCTCTCGCTCGTGCAGGACGAAGGCGTCGAGGTTTATCTCGTCGATCACGAGACACCCGCCTCGATCGCCGCGGCGACGTTGAGGTGCAGGTCGAGCATGGCGTCGTCGTCGCGCAGGGCGCGCTCCAGCAGGGCGACGTCCAGCACGGCCCAGGCCTTACGCATGGCCTCGATGCTGACCTTGTCGTCCTCGACCTCGGGCTCGGCGGCGAGCTTCGTCAGGTAGGCCGGTGCGACGGACTGCGACACGCGCCCGCCGTGCCGACCGGGAGCCGTCACGGAGTAGTCGCCGTTCGCCCGAGCGCTCGTTACCTTGCCCACGACCTCGCGACCGAAGTAGACGCCCCCGCCGCCGACGGTCTTAGCCGGGTACGCCACGCGCACACGGTCGCCGACCTTGAACGGCTCGGCGATGCGGGCACCGAAGATCGAACCCGCCGTGATCCGGCTCGCGTCGATCCGCCCGACTGTGATTGGCGCCGGGGTCAGGTACTTCGCCGGGACGTAGTACGCCATGCGCGACCCGCGGGCCCAGTCGACATACACGTCGCCGTCACTATCGACCAGCCGCCGCGCGATCACGACGTCGCCGGGACGACCGCAGTCGGTCGGTGCGCCGTCAGCGATCACGTACCGGCCGCCGACCGTCACGACCGGCGCCAGCTGCGAGGCCGCGATGTAGGTAACGCCGCCGGTACGGTCCACCTTGACGCTAAGGTCACCGTCAGGGTCCGGGGTAGCGCCGTAGCTGGAGCGGACGGTCACGAGGTCGCCCTTGCGGATACCGGGGGTGATGTCGCCTCCGCAGTAGGTCGGGCGCTCGGCGGTGACGCGGTAGGCGTTTGCTGTGGTGCTGTAAGCGGTAGTCATGAGGTGTTCCTCTCTAGAGAACGTCGTCTATGTCGGCGCCGCCGGTGATGGTCGGCGCGGTGTCTGGTGTTGCGTCAGGGGAGAGGGCCAGGGCCCCCGAATCGACTCGCTCGTCGACCGATGCGACTTCGTCGGGCTCGCGATCGTGCTGCCGAGCACGCCGTACGCCGTCGAAGGCGACGCCCTTATTCGTCTTGCGCTTCGTCAGCCCGCGCTCCTCCAGAGCCGAGAAGAAAGCGCGCCGTGTCCAGCGCTCACGAGCAGGCAGGTTCTCGGCGTCGGCCCAGTCCAGGTACTGCGTGAACAGGGCGGCCCCCTCGATGCGCCCGGCCTGCTCGTCGTAAATGAACTCGCCGGGCAGGAACCCGGCCAGGGCGTCCGACGTCTCCCGGTATTCCTTCGTGGAATCACGGATCGCTGCCGGGTCCTGCAGACCGTCCCGGAACCATTCGCGGGCACCGCGGACAGCCCAGGCCACAATTCCCGGCGCCTCCTCCATCAGGGCGTTGCCGAGGTGGTGGTCGCGCTCGTGCGGGGCGAAGTAGCGTTCCCAGGGCACGAGCTTCACGCGCCGCCAGAGGCCTTCGTCCTGCCCCTTGAATGACGGCTTGAAATTGGTCGCCAGCATCAGCAGGAACGTCGGCCGGAAACTGAAGAACTCTTTCCGCATGAACCGGGCCGTAACCTCGTCGCGCCCGGTGACGCGCTTCAGGACGGACTCGGCCATGGGTCGGCCCTGCTCGCCCTCGGCAGCCATGACGAGCCGGGAGCCCTTCAGCGCTGCGAGGTCGTTCGGGATACCGCCGCCCCGCTGCTCCTCGAACGTCGCGAACGGCGTCGTCGTCGTGACCTCGCGGAACACCTCGGTCAGCGTGTCCGTAAATACCGACTTGCCATTCGCCCCGGTGCCCCAGTGCACGGCGAAGCATTGTTCATCCGTGCGACCCGACACGCCGTAGCCGACGAGGCGCCGCAGGTAGTCGGGCATCTGCGGATACGCCGGGAACACCTCTTCTAGAAAGGCCTCCCAGCGCGGCGCCTTCGCGGCCGGGTCATAGTCATATTCCAGGCGACGCGTCAGCAGCAGATTCGGGTCGTGCGGGCCCAGCTCGCCCGTGCGCAGGTTGATGACGCCGTTACGGGCCGCGAGCAGGTCGTGGTGCAAGTCGAACGACGACAGCGCCGTCGGCACGCCCTGCACCGCCTGCAGCTCGCGCAGCATCGCGTCCATGCCCCGCGACGTCTGCACGTGCGCGGCGTACCGGTTGAGGCGGCTCGCCCGCTTTTTGTCAAAGTCCCCGGCACCGTCGCGGGCAGCCTCGCCGCCCGCCACACGTGCCAGCTCGCGGACCAGATCGGCCACCGCCTGCGCATGCGTGCGGACCTGCTGCATCTCGTCCTTGCGCCAGACGCCGTTATCCAGCAGGAAGAACCCGGCCTCCTCGGTGTACTTGACACCCGAGCCCAGCGACTCTAAGTAGTCGCGCAGGTAGCGGGCGCCGCCGAGGTCGGTCAGCGAGTACCGGTCTTCGTCCCAGGCGAGCAGCGCAGCAGATCGCGACTTGACGGTCTCGGCTTCGGCGATCGCGCGAACGGCAGCCATGCCGAACCGCGGCCGGTCCTCGGCGTACCAATCGGAGAGGTCTTTACCCTCGGGCAGGTTGAGCACCCGAACGCGCAGGTCACGCGCCGCCAGTGCCTCGGCGAGTACCGCCGTGAACCGGTGACCGGCAGGGTCGCCGTCGCCAGCGATGACAGCCTCGCGGCCGTCCAGCATCGCGACGACCTCCTCGACCACGGCCGGGTTGGACACGAGGCCAGCGCCACGGATACCGACAGTGTCGAAGCCGAGCGCACACGCCGCGGTCAGGGCGTCGCCGGGGCCCTCGGTGATCAGAACCTCGTCATAGCCTGCGGAGCCCGGGAAATAGCCGACACGGGCCCATGAGGCACCGTCAGGGGACTTCGGGCCGAGCCACCGAACGGCAGAGTCAGCCTCCAGGGCGCGAGCTTGGAACCCGCGGGCAACGCCGCGCAGGTCACGGAACGGGACGACGAGCCGGGGCCCGCCGCCGAGGTCGGTCGCCAGCCCCAGGCCGAGACGAGCGACGTCGTCCGGTGAGACGCCGAACCGCTCGGCGGCATAACCGCGCGCAGCGTCGACGTCGGCGGTGCCGGTCTGCAGCAACGCCTCAGCGAAGCCGTCCAGGCGCACCGCCAGGGCCGCCACGTCGGCAGACGAGGCGGGCGAGTCGGTCGAGGTAGCTCGCGGGACGTCCACGTCGCCGGGCTTCATCTCGGCAAGGTCGCCCATGGTCAGCCCGACGGCCTTCATCACGTCGGCGGTCTCGCAACCGGCGCGGCAGCGCACGAGCACGCGGCCCTTGCCGGACACGGCGACGCGCAGCGAGGCTTGCGAGTCGGTGTGTGCGGGGCAGTGCGCGAGGAATCCGTCGGTGTCGCCTTCGGTCTCGCCGAGCTTCGCGAGTAGGTCGGAAAGTTGCATGTAAACGTGCCTCCAGAGGTAGGCGGAAACGACTAAGGCCGTCTCCCAGAGCGATTAGGTATCGCTAGGGGAGACGGCCAGGGGTACGCGGTCGACTCACGTCGGCGCGTCACTTCGTCACTTCGTCACGGGGCGGCGATGCTCCATATCGTCCTCGGCCTCGCGCAGCCGCAGCAGCAGGTCCGCCCACTGGTCCAGGGTCATCACGGCGTACGCCTGCCCGATGGGCTTGCGCGGGCGCTTGATGACGGCCACGCCGAACGGCTCGCCAGCGCGCACGTGCTGCGCCTGCACGCCGTCGACGCCCTCGCGCAGCCCGTCCGCTAGCGACTTGTACGCCTTCGCCTGAATAACGAACGGGCTCACGCCGTGGACGTCGCCAGTGTCCAGGGCGCCAGCCTGCGCCACGCGCCGCGGGACGAGCCCGAGGGCCCGGCCAGCGCCGCCGAACCGTTCGGTCAGGTGCGCGACGATCGCGGACTCGAACGCGGTACCCTTCGCCTTCGCCGGGTTAGCCACCGTCGACCACCCGCCCGAAGTGCACGGCGTTCAGGCGCCCCTCGGCGTGCGGGAGCTGGTCGACGACGAACAGCGAGCCGCCGTCTACCCACTCGCGCCCGTGAGGGTCCTCATCGACGAACGGGCGGCCCAGCCGGTCGACCCGGTCCAGGCGTACACGCCGCTTGATCTCGGCCACGCGGACGACGAAGCGGTGCGTATACCGGCCGCCGGAGACGTAGACGGCCACGTCGCCGGGCTTGATCTCGACGCCGCGAGCGTCGCGAACGGTCATCCCAGCACCTCGTCGATGACGGCTTGCAAGTCGACGGGCACCATGCCGATCATGCGCAGCTCGCCGCCCAGCTCCAGTGTCGGCGTATGCACGGTGTCGCTGCCGGTGGCAGCCTTCGTCAGCTCGCGGAGGTGCGCGAGGGCGTCATCGTCGAGGGTCAGGTCGACGACCTCGTGCGCGATGCCGAGGCGGTCCAGCTTGGACTTCACGACGCGGCACGGCGCGCACGTCGGGGTCGTGTAAACGATCAGGTCAGGCATTATGGGTAGTCCTTCGGAGATAGAGAAGGGCCCGCCCGGACGTCGCGAGGACGCCGGACGGGCCCGGTAGTGGTGGAGGGTCAGGCGCGCGAGATGCGCCACCCGATGAACGCGATCATCACGCCATACACGACGCCGACGAGCAGCTGCACGCCCGCCAGGAACGCGGGCAGCCAGACCAGCCACGTCGGCAGGTCGAGCAGCGTCGCATCGACGATGAACAGCGCGACCGTGGAGAGGATCAGCAGCAGGAACACCATGGTCAGCCCTCCAGCACAGAGAACACGATGCGGGCAGCGATCGAACCGATACCGAAGCCGCCCACGATGGACAGCAGCAGAGTCACGCCCGTGTCATCGGACACCGTCGACGCGAAGCCGCCCCAGAACCCCGCCAGCACGAGGGCCACGAGGCCGATGCCTACAGCGACTGCGCCCCTCATTCGTCCACGCCGCCGTTGATCTTCAGGTTCGGCTTCGTGAAGCTCACGAGCTGCCCGGCGCGCTTGCCGTTCTTCGCCGTGAACTCGACGTGCTCCAGGTCGAGGGTCGCGCGAACGGGGCCGCCGATCTGCTCCAGCTGGTCGACGGTCCGGTCGGCCGCGAGGTCGCGGGCCAGGGACCACGAGCCGGTCTGGAACTTGAACACGCCGAGGTCGGGCTGGTCGGCCAGCTTGAAATAGACCTCGATCTGCGGGGTCATTCCGGTGCCGTCCTGCCCCTTGGCCTTGCGCTCGGCGAAGGGCAGGTCTGCGTCCGGGTCCGGGGTACCGGCCTTGTCCTCGGGCCAGTCCAGCGTTTCGCCGTCGCCAGCCATGATCAGCTTGCCGTTACGGCCCCAGAGCACCATGCGCTCGCGCACGGCCTTAGAACCGGCGAGGATGATCTCGACCGACTTCGTGGTCGTGAATACCTCGATGTTGTCGCCGCCCTTCGCCTCCCATTCCTGCGGCTCGTCGCCGCCCATGAGAGTCTGAATGTTCGCGGCGACCTCGGGGTCGTCAGTGGTGACGCGCCAGTCCTCCAGGGCGGCGGGCAGGCCGTTGAGCTGGTGGCCGGAGCGGAAGCGCCCGACGACGTCGTCGGCGAAGGCTTGCCGGGGCTGCGGCTGGTCTTCGGGGTCAGTGCCAAAAATCTTCAGTGCCATGAGGGGTTGTCTCCCTTGGTCGAGCTTGAAAGCGGGCCGTCGATAAATCGGCGGCTTGCCGGGTACTCATAGGGAGAGGGCCAACGGGCGCGGGTCGACTCACGCAAAAGCGCCCGCCACCGGTAAGGGTGACGGGCGCTTCAGGTGGTGCGGGTCAGGCCGCCGTGACCGGCTTCGCCACGCCGAACGGGCGCGTGATCTTCGGGCCAGGAACAGCCCAGGCGCGAATCGGCCCGCCGACGATATGCCGGGCCCGGAACACGCCCAACGAGTCGGCGATCCGCTGCGATCGGCGGGCGCCCATGTACGGCAGCAGCTCCTCCATGATCGCCGCGGCCCGTTCGCCCTGCAGCTCGGCGTGCCACGTCGACTTATTCGGCGCGTGCCGGATCGACAGACGCACGCCGGTATCCATCAGCGACGCCGCTCGACCGACGACGTCGCGGTCGGTCATCGACAGCCGAATGCGCGGGTAGGTGCCCTTCTGCAGGTCGAAGCACCCTTCGCCCTCCAGCAGGCCAGCGAGCCACAACAGATCCTCTCGTGTGCCGTGAATGGCGGTCACTTCGCGGCCGCCTTACGTGCAACCGGCTTGTTGATCTTCGGGCCGGTGGGTGCGGCGTCCGCCGGGCCCGAGGCTACGATCTTGTTCGAGATGACGGTCGGCTTCAGCTCGCGCTCGTAATTGAACACCTCGCGGAGATGCAGGAACATGTCGAACATTGCTTCGTCACAGCGCACCGGAACGAGCTTCCAGCCCTCGGGGCGGACGTGCAGCACGGCGCCGCCGTCAGCCTCTGGCATCGGGATACGCCCGCCGTCCGATCGGATGATCGACTCGGCGAACCGGTACGCGGCCAACTGCAGGCCTACCTCGGCGTGGATACCCGAGCGGGTGGTCTTATTGTCGATCCACACCTTCTCGCCGTTGATCGTGGCGAAGGCGTCGAAGCTGCCCGCGTACTGGTGCGTGTCAGACCAGACCGTTTCTTCCATGTAGTGATATTCCGGCTGCACGACGTCGAGGAACTCGGCGAAGTGCCGTTGGAACGGCTCTAGGTCAGGGTGTACGCGACCGACCGACTTACCGCGGGACATGGTCTCGAAAATGTCGTGGGCAGCGGTGCCGGTGTCGGCAGCCTTGCGGGTGTTCCGGTCCGGGGCTTTTTTCAGGTGGTCGACGGCTGCGGACGGATCGCGGAGCACCATAGACACGAGCGTGCCCAGCTCCTCGACGGCAGCCTCGGCAACCATCTTGGACGCCCAGTAACGCAGGAAGTCCTTCGGGAGCATGCCGACGACCGAGGTCACGCCGGGAACCTTGATGGTGTGGTCGTCAGGGTTGACGTAGAAGCGCGAGCCGCTGCGCTTGATCGTTGAGAGTTTCGGGGTCGTCATCAGACGGCCCTCCTATCTGTCAGTGGTACGGGGACAGATAGGGAGAGGGCCAGGACGCCGGGCACGGCTCACACGGGGAGCGGGCGGTGCCCGGCCCTCGCCAGGATGGGAACGACGAGGGCCAAAAGTGGCGTTGTGACGGAAGTGGGGGTATTTACTATTACTTGTTCAAGTGTTCTCTCTCTTAACAAACAATGGGTAACTAGCATCAGAACCGTCACAACGTCACCGAGGGACCTATCCGGCGTCCTCGACCGCTGCGTGTAAACGCTTGCGGAGCTTCGCCTGCGAGGCCTTCGGCAGCCTAGCGAGCCGCAGCCGCGCCGCGATCCGCTCGACCAGGGCGACCGCCTCCTCGACGTCGTCGGCGTTATCCAGGGGAGCGGCACCGTCGGCGAGTTGCACGAGCGTCGAGACGCGTTTACGGCGTACCGCCGCCCGCTCGCGTGCGGTCACCGTGAGCAGGCCCAGCTCGTCCAGCTCCTCGGCGGACAGGCGGGCGCGCAGCGCTGCGGAGGTGTGATGCCGCGCAGCGGCCATGACGCGGGTACGCTCGCCCGCCGGGATACCCGCGGCGGACGCCGTCTCGGATACCCACTCGTGATAGGCGTGGGTACGGCCGGTCCAATCCGGCGAACCGTCTCGGGTGGTGAACTGCTCGCGAGCTGCGACCAGACTCTCAGCGGCCGCGCGTATATCGTTAGGGTCACGGTCGGCGAGGTATCGGCGAAACGCGTCGGCGGCGGCTGACTGAATAACCTTCAGGGTGTCCGTCTTTCGTGTCATACCCTGAAATATAGACCGCGGTGGTCGACTCGCGCTAGTCGACGGCTACGGTCCGACGTGGGGGAACGCAAAAAGCGCCCCGCCTCCACGAGGGAGGCGGGGCGCTAAATGGTCATCAGGCGGCGAGTTTCTTCTCGACCACCACGGCGAGCGTGCGTGCCTGCAGGCGCAGGCTGCCGAGGTCAGTGTCGTTGTCGATCGTGTAGGCGGTGCGCCGCTCGTCGAGGGCGACCTCGGAGGCGTGCGAGTCGTCGGACGCGGCCACCGAAGGGCGATCCACGCGGACCAACAGGCCGGACGGCCGCGACTCGACCACGTCGGCCTCGTTCGGGAACCGGCAGTCAGTGGCGACGACCGGGCCGCTAGCGTCGTCGATGGTCTCCTGCCATGCGCGGACCCAGAACTCGGAATCCTGCGCCCGGATCGCGTCGGTGCCGAGCCGCTGCAGCGTGCGGCGCACCTCGGGGTAGTCGTCCTTCGCGCGCTCCCAGCCGAAGTCGGCGACCAGCTCGGAGAGACGGGCGACGACCGGCTGGTCGCCGGGGCCGTCCATCCACGCGGCGAGTAGACCGGCGGGGTCACGATCGCGGATAGCGGCGTCGACGGCCTCCTCGACCCCGTCCGGGACGTGCTGCGCCTCGACGTGCACAATCGGGTCGAGCGCCAGGGCGGCGCGCTTCAGGGGATCAGCGAAAGCGACTTTCGTGTATCCGTACTCGGCGACGAGGACGTCGGCGACGGTGTCCTTACCGGCGCGCTTGCGGCCGATGAGTCCGATGAGAGGGTGAGATGTGGCGGGGGCCATGAGGTGCGTTCCTTCGGTAGCGGGTGTACACACGTAGAGGGCCAGCGCGCGGGAATCGACTCGCGCTAGCTCGACGGGGGGTACCCCTAATCCTAACGAGGGGGCCCGACGCCGTAGTCACACCTCCACGGGCATTACCCGCTACTGCCCGAGAACTCGGTCCATGAGCGGAATCGACGCCAGGACGAGCGCAGCGCCACCGGTTACGGCCGTCCAGAGCTTGCCCGGCGACACAGTCGGCTTAGCCTCGATGACGCGGATACGCGTCTCATGGTCGGCTAGGTTCGACTCTGCGGAGTCCAGGCGGGCGCCGTGCTGCGCGAGCGCGACGTCCATCTTCGCCTCCATGCGCGTCAGGGCGATGATGATAGTCGACTGGTCGGTCGCCTCGGAGGGGGTCACAGCCTCACCACTTGCCGCGATGCGGTGCGGGCTCACTCGTCGTCACCGGGCGACGCATCGGGCACCGCCTCGACCTCGTCGGCGATGACAGCATCGACGACCGGATCGGGCTTCACGAAGTAGCCCGCGGCTACGGCCAGGGCGGCACCGATAAGCACGGTCAGGGCGCCCTCGACGGACTCCAGGGTCGGCACGAAGTGCACGAGCAACTGCGCCAGCGAGGCGCCGACAGCGCCGCCGGTTGCCGTTGACGCGGTCGTCGCGCCGACCTTGCGGGCGGGTGTGTAAACGGTGTTCATGGTCAGGCCTCCTGCGTGTTGGTCTTGACTTCGGCGGACAGCTCGACGGTGACGCCAGCCTCGACGGCATCGGCTGCGCCCTTCTCGGCGGCCAGCCCGGCGGCGGTGGCAGTGCGGGCGATAAGGGCCTCGACCTGCTCGGGCGAAAGCGCCCCGGCCTTAGATGCTTCGGCTACGGCCTTGGCAACCTCGGCGTTAGATGCCTTGATCTCGTTAGTGTTCACGAACGAAGCTTGTGCGCCCGTGGCAGCCTGCCAGAGCAGGGCGCGTAGGTTCTCGCCGTTGTGCCCGACCTTGGCCCAGGACAGCCCGCCGTAGGTGACGAGCCGGTCATAGAGGGCGGTGGTCTCTTCTTTTACGATCTCTCGAACTTCTGCCTTAGTAGCCATGGCGAGCCAGTCCTTACGGGTGGTAGATGCGGGGGAGACGGTGACCGGCTTGTCGACGGCCTTGAACGGGGCGGACGAGTCGAAGCTCACGCCGCGGAGGGCGAACCAGTCGACAGGGTCAATCCAGCCGGTGTGACCGTTGAACGGGGTATAGGGGCGGTCGGTGTTCTGAATGACGCCGACGTGCGCGTGGACGCCGAAATCGGTGTCGGACTTCGCGCCAGAACCGCCCATGGTCGCGAAGATGTGACCGGGCCCGACGACCTGCCCAGGCTTGACGCGGTAGTCGGCGACGTGCCCGACGTACAGGAACATTCGGTCACCGCCCCACGAGCCGAGCAGCTCGGCGAGCACGTACTTACCCGAGTGGTACGGGAGCCGCGAGCCTCGGGCGCCGGTACCGCGGCCCACGGCCACGATGCGGGCACGGCACGGCATATACAGCAGGTCGCCCGCCTTGCCCTTGACGACGGGCCGGAGGTCTTCGCCCCAGTGAGTGCCGCTGCGGGACATGAACGACACGCCCGCGATGCCCTTCTGGACACGGCGCCCGGTGGGCTCCATGATGTTGAAAATTTGAGTCACGGTAAATCCTCCTGAATGAGTCACCCATGCGCGAGGGCGCACAGTTGCGGATACGTCGGCGCCACATGAGTCGACTCACGCGGGTGCGCTAAGCCACGCCGCCGAGGTACGCACTCACGGTGTGCACGCCGTGGCGGTCTAGGGAGTGCCTTGCGCGGTCGTACATTGCCGTAGTGCGCGGGTCGGCGTGCCGGGCCGCCAGCTGCACCGTGCGGAGGTCTAGGCCCGCGTCCAGCGCGGTACCGACGAAGGCGTGCCGGAGCATATGCGGGTGTACCTTGTGCTCGATCTCTGCCTCCCGGCCGAGCCGCTGGACGACCCAGGCCAGCGACCGCCGGTCATGCGCCGCGCCCTTATGGGTGCCTCGCTGCCGAGTGAGTAACGGTCCGGTGGACCGGTCGCCGGTACACGCGTCGATGATGCGCTGCACCGGGACAGGTAGCGGTATGGTAGCCGGTTTGGCGCCCTTGCCCGCGAACTTGACTACGCGGTGACCCTGCTGCTCGCGCTGCGTGTCCTCGATCTGCAACCCAGCGGCTTCGGACACGCGTAGCCCGAGCATCCCCATCAGAGCGACGGCGCACCGCTCGACCGGGTCGCGCTTTGCCGCCTTGAACATGTCGCCGAGCTGGTAGCGAGTGAGCCCGGTCAGGTAGGTGTCGTCCTGCCAGTTCCTCGGGCGCCTGACATGCGCGGCCGGGTCCTTCTCGATGAACTCGTCCACGACGGCTAGCCGATAGTACCCACGGATGATGCCTAGCTGTTGCGAGCGCGTGGCGGGGGCGAGCCCGTCATCCTCCATCGCTCGCATGTACGTCTCGATAAGGGCCCGCTTCATGCTAAGTGGCGGGATGCCCTGCTGGTAACACCAGTCGAAGTACCGCTTCAGGGCGAACGTATACGTGGTCCGCGTCCCGGCGGCGTACCGGGTGAGGAAGGTCTGCGCGGCGAGGTGCTCGACCGGCCGCGGGGCGGGCGTGTCAGTGGGCAGAGTCAGGGTGTTCACGGTCATAGCGTCTCCACGGGCAGTTCTCGGCGTGCCCGGTAGGTGTGTCAGCACCTACCGGGCCCTTGGGCTGTCCGTGCAGCCTACCTAGATCCGCGCGCTATGCAAGTCACGCGGGTCGACTCGCGCGACTCGGCTAATCCGGTGATGGTTACGTGACGACAGTGCCCAGCATGTCCCGCCATGCCCCGGCGTCGTTCCAGATAGGCTTGCCGTTGTAGATGAGGCGCTGCTTGTCGAACGTGGTGGTCAGCCCGCTGGTGTTGGTCAGCGTGGGATTCGGCAGGGTGGTCACCCGCTGATTGTCCAGGCTCTCCAAGTAGACCGGGGGGGCGGCCGCCACGGACGGGCTGTACAGGATGCGGTTGGTGGTTTCGCGCCACGTGGTGCCGGACTCCCGGACTTCTTCCATGGGGTAGGACCGGATCATGTAGCCGAGGTCGGCCTGAATGACCGAGTTGTTCTCGATGCCCACCCAGCGTGCGCCGAAGGGTGCCGCCACGGCTGCCCAGGGCTGGGTGTTCATGTCGTCATCCATGGCGGAGAAGTACGATGCGGCCAGTGTCTTGTTTGGCCTGTTGAACGTGTTCCCCATGATCTTGAGGTCGGTCAACGCCGGGCCTCGTGCGCCGCCTGCGGGTCGGTTCGCGCCAACACCGTTGTAGCAGTAGTCAAAGATGTTGTTGGTGATCATGGTGCGCCCGGAACCGGCGGCGTCGTATCGGACCCCGTACTTGAAGAAGTCAAAGAAGTTCAGGGCGATGGTCGTGTGCGAGCTGCCAGAGTCGAGGACGAACCCGGTGGCATTGTGGCCGGACGCGCTGTTGCCGTTGAAGTAGTTGAGTGCCGCGTAGGAGTCCACGAACCCTCGGGAGACGACGGCCTGCTTGACGCTGTAGAAGTAGGACGCCAGGATCTTGCTGACCTGCCGGAATCGGGCGTCGAACACTGTGGCGTAGTTGTATGTGCTGATGCCGAGGATCAGTGACCGGCTGACGGTGATGTTCGTTCCGCCGAACAGGGTGGGCGTGGACTGGCTGCCGAGACGGTTCTTGAACGTCACCCCGGAGAGGTCCAGCACCAGGTCGGTGCCCGTGCCCGCCGGGGTGAATACCAGCGTGGGGCTGTAGGTCTCGATGACGCTGTTCGTGGCGTCCGGTGTCAGGTTGAACACGCTGTCCTTGTTCGCCCGGCTCTTGGCCATGGCAAAGTTCGGCGGGACGGTGATGGTGCCGTTGAGCCGCGTGCGCGGACCCTCCAGCTGCAACGCGCCACCGTGCTGGCCCATGTAATCAACGGCGGCCTGAAACGCCACGTCATCCGCGTCCACACCATTAGACCGGATACCGAACTGGTGCCCGTAGAGAACCGTCTTTTGCTCTCGTACCGTCAGGACGCTCTTCAGCGCCGCGCCAACCTCGGAGCTATCATCCTGGATGGCCTCGGCACTTTGGGCGTTTAGTGCAGCGTGAGCCGGACCATCAGGGTCAGCCAGATAGGCAGCCGTGGCCTCGGCCGCGGGGACTGCGTTGACGCCCGGCAGGCCTTGGCGTCCATCGACGCCGTCCGTGCCGTGCGTACCGTCCGTGCCACGCTCACCCGGCACACCCTCCAGGGCCTTAGTGGTGACCAGGATCTTCGTCCAATCACCGGATTTAAACACCACTTCGGGGTGCCCCTCGACGTAGAACGTCGGTAAGTACCCCGTCGCGGTGTCGGCCGCCAACTGGACAGGTAGCCCGTTCTCGTCCGTGGGAGACAACGGCGACAGGTAGCTCACGTCGGAGAGCGCGAACACCTGCCCCGTGCCGGGCGCCACCGAGCGACTGTAAGGGTCGAAGGCTATAGCCTCCTGAAAGGGGTATGCGGTCATCGTGAGGTTCCTATCGGACGAAGAATGTGTGAGTGACGGATAGCTGCCGGAGGTTGGCCCATGTAAACGCGGTAGACCCGTCGCCGTTGCGGAAGTTGAGGTTCCCTGACACCGGGTCGATTCGGTACACGTACCGGGCGAACGACAGGTTGGTCTCGTCGGTCGTGCGGTAGAGGGGTGCGTACCCGCTCACGGCGTCGCTATTGATGCCCATGGTCGAGCCGCGGCCCTCAACGGGGATCAGGCCAGTCCAGCCCGGCGCACGGCCCCCGGCCGGGTAGGTGATATCCCCGCCGACGCGACGGATAGTGACGCCGACGTCCACCCGCCGGATACCGTCGGGCAGCTGCTTGACGGTGACGCCGCCGCCGTTGAGCCAGCTCGCGGTGCTGTTCATCGGGTAGAACCGTTCCAACCCGCCGGTAGGCACCCACTCCGAACCTGTACCGTTGGCAGTGACTCGGCGTATCCAGGTAGTCCCGGATATCTCGATGGACGCCCCCGGCTGGTCGAGGTAACCGAGCACCAGGGCGTCCCGCGCCGTCGCGCCGCCTGCCCCCGCCCAGACGCGGAGGTCGACCAAGTCCTGCACGGTAGTCTGCCCGGCGACCGCCCGCGCCAGCCACAGCGGCTGGTCGAGGTGCGTCGAAGACGGGCGTGCAGGCAGCGCGCGGTCGGCGCCACCCCTGATGACCTCCAGCGTCGTCGTCGAGGTGTCAGGATTACGCCGCAGCACGATCATGTCCCACCGCTGCCCGGACGTAACGGCGTCGAGCTGCACAGTAGCGGTCGTGCTCATTTCGTCGACGATGTTGTGCGCCCACGCAGTACCCGCGGTGACGCGCAGCATGCGGTCGCCGGTAGTGACCGAGGCGGCGAAGTCGCTGCGCTCGGCGACGCCGTACCGTGACGCGCCTAGGCGACTGAAGTAGTGTGCACCGGACTTGACGTCGATGCTGCCCGGGTAACCGAGCGAAGTCACGCTGATAGCAACCATGTGGGCTACCTCTTTTCTAGGTTGGACACGCGGCCTGCGAATCGTTTGACGTACCGGACCAGCGCCCCGTCGGGGTCGCCGGTCCGTTCGCCGACTATGGGCGTAATCTGCTGCCCGCTGTCGGCGTTAACCGTGATCCGCACCTCGCGGATCACATCAGTAATCGGACCCGCGGCAGTCTGGACGGTCACCCGATCGCCCAGCCGGTAGTGCACGCCGTAGCGGAAGTTAGGTGCCTGCGTCAGCGTCAGCGACAGCCCGGCGCGGTCGTGCGCCTCGGCCAGCGTCTCGTACCCGCGGGCCTCCAGATCGTCTGCGTTCTCGGCGTCGCGGGCATCGACGAACACCTCCTCGGCCCAGCCGAGGGCCTCCTCGCGGGTCAGCTGTGTGGCGAGGCGCAGCTCGCGGGCTGCGCCGTCCCCCTGCCCGCCGACAATGGCCCGCGTCGCGTCGAATAGCTCGGCGTCCCACGAGTACGAGACGAGGGTGCCGGACTGCACCGACAGCTCTTTGCGCAGCTCGGTAGCCTCGACAACGTCCAGGCGCACCCCGCCCTCCGCCTGCGTCAGCTCGATCGACAGCGGGGAGGCGTCTAGGTGTGCCTGCAGCTGGTCGAGCACGGGATGGAATCGGAAGTTGACCGTGACGTCGCCGCCACGGTCGAGGGACGGCGCGCCGGTGATCGGAATACCTAACCGCGACGCGTTCTCTGCGGTGACCGTCTTTAGAACGGTCTCCAGTGGCACCGAGCGGAACCGCCGATACTCGGGCTGCTGCGTCAGGGGCAGGGCTGCGTCGGGCCAGACCAGCAGACGAGTCAGCACACGATGGTCGGACACGGCGGTAAACGTGACCTGCTCGTCCTGCGGCCCCTCGCCCCCCATGCCGCGGACGGTACCCGCGAACAGTTGAGCGCCCGTGTCACTGTCAGTGACGACGACGCGGGCGCCCTTCACTAGAAGCTTGACAGCCTGCGGGTGCCCGGCCGGGACGGTTAGCTCGCATGTACTAACCGAGTTACGCACCAGCGTTAGCGACAGCGACGTCCACGCGCCGAGAGCGCCCTCGCGCTGAAAGCCGCGGGAATATACCATGACCGTCACCATCGAATCACCACGCTCTGTAATATCGGGGTAGCAGGGTCACCCGGACAGTGCCGGGGCCGTCTATGGATAGGTCGAGGCGGTTGTCGCCTGCCGCCGGGATGGGGGCGAAGCCGTAGCTGCCGAGCTGCCCGGTCACCTCGACACCGCCGAGATATGCGAGCTGGTCCATCGGGTCGGTATTGACCGCCAGGACTTGCCCCTCGGGGACCTCGCCGGGGAACGTGACGACCTGCCCGCCGACGCCTAGCGAGACATTCGACGCGGGGCCCTCGACGTGCCACATGACCCACGCGTCGACGTCGCCGGGGTTAGTCAGGGTCGCGTTAGCTAGATTCGACCCGGCGCTAATAGCGAACGGGCTCGCCTTCGGCGGCTCGACGCCGAGCGGCCCGCCGCCGTAGAACTGCACCGGCGGTTCGACCGACCAGGACTGTTCGATCGACGCTACGTCGGTCCAGAACGGGTCATCGGCGACCAGCTCGACGCCGTAGCCCTGCCACCCGAAGAAGTGAGGGTCACGCGCGAAGCTCTGTCCGCCGTCAGACACGAACCGCAGGCGCAGCTCACGGCTCCCGGTCGCCGTCGTCACGCGCCACGTACCTACCTTGCCGGGCTGCATCGTCCGCCAGAACGACGCGTCCAGCTCCTGCCACGCAGCCGACCCACCGTCGGCGTATAGGTGGATCGGCCAGAACACCTTACGCGGCGATATATTGCCACCGACGTAGGTCTGCCCGTGTACGAACGGTGACCCGGTACGGGTCCACGCGTTCTCGGCAGGCATCCCCAAGCCCTCGATCCCGCCCTGCGTCAGGAATACGCCCGACGTCCAGTCGGTCAGGTCAAACCGGGTACCGTCCCAGCCGATCCACTCGTGCCGGGTACGGACCCAGGGCGACGAGTAGACCGGCGGGGCGGCCGGAGGCGTCATGTAAAGGAACGTCATTACGCCTCCTAAAGCGGTAGACCAGCGGATATATACGCCTGCTTACGGCGTGTAGCGAGGGCGTCGACGAGGGCGGCCTCGTCGGTAACGTGGACGTTCCCGTGGACGTGCAGCCCACCGCCGTCAGACCCTGCACGATGCAGTGCCTCGGCCGTGCGTAGCGCGTCCTGATGGTTGAGCATCAGCTCGTCGCGTCGGGACTTATTCGCGATCAGCTGCACGCCCGGGTGGACGACGCCGCCCGTGTCGTACACGTTCGCGACCGGCTTGACGTGACCGCCGTCGGCGTAGTGGCCGTTGCGGTTGTGGTGCGCGAGGGCGCTCGACGGTGAGCCGTAGCGAGAGGCGATGTAGTGCAGCCCCCAGCGCGCTTGCCCTTCGGCAGTCGATGCCGCGGGCCCGTGAAGACTCGTCATCTTCTGGAACAGGCCGCGCGCCGAGCTATTCGGGTTAGCCGCGTTGACGTTCCACGACGACTCACGGTTGACCAGCTCGTGCAGTGCATCCCACTGCCCGCCGCCGCCCCAGCCGTAGCCGCCCGCGACGCCGCGCACGGCATCCTTGGAACCCTTATTGGTGTCGAAGATGCCGCCGCCCTGCGGGTCGAGGAAGTCGCCGACTGCGCCGATAGCGCCGCCGACCGCGTCCCCGATGCCGCCGAATATCTTCTCGCCAGTGCCGACCATCATGTCCACGAACAGGCCGCCGTCGGGGAACTGCGCAGCGAACTGCTGCGGCAGGCCCGTGACGAAGTCGAGCACCTTGAAGATGCCGTCAAACATGCCGCCGCCACCACCGGGCAGCAGTGCGCCGCCCAGGTATGGCGCCGGGTCGACCGGGTCGTTCCCGGACCACGTCTCGAAGTGGAGGTGTGGGCCGGTTGACCGGCCCGTATTACCCGACTTCCCGATGACGTCGCCCGCGCCGACCGTCTGGCCCACGCTCGCGAGCATCTCGGAGAGGTGCCCGTAGTAGGTGCTGCGCCCGCCTTCGTGACCGAGCAGCATGCCCTTACCGGAGCGCCCAGATACGGCGTTCCACGCAGCGCGCAGGACCGTGCCGCGCATCGCGGCCAGGACGTCCGTACCGATCGGCACGCCGAAGTCGATACCAGCGTGCGGGTACTGCCCGCGAGACTCGCCGAAGCCCGAGGTAACCGGACCACCGCGCACGGGTCGACGCACGCGGCCGCCGTCGGCGTAACCCGCCATGGTGCCGTACTGGTTCAGGTGGTCGAGCAGGCCGGGGCGTTCGCGCTCGACGCGACGACGCGACGCCTTGTTCACGACGTACTCGTCGGCGTGAACGACGCCCGCCGGGTCGTACTTGCCACCGGGGCCAGTCCAACCGCCCGACGCGAAGCCCTCAAACGCCAGCTTCGGCAGGGTATCGAACGGGAGCCCGAGACCGTCAATAAGGCCATTCACGAGCCCGCGAATGCCGTTGTTGTAGACGGTCTCGATCATGAACTCGACCGGCTTACCGGCGATATCCTTGATGGTTTCCCATATCTTCTTAATCGCGTCTACGCCCCGCTGGAATGCGGGTGCGACGGTATCTGAAATGAAATCACCGAGCGCGCTAAGGACCGGCTTTATCTTATCTTCCCAGATATCGGTAAAGAATCCGGCTATAGCAGCCCAGGTATCGGAGAAGAAATCGGATATGTTAGTCCAAATCTTTCGCCATATCGCCTGCACCACGAGGATACGAATCTCGATCGCGTGCTTCAGGTCGGCGACCAGAGTCGTCACCCACGACACGATGTTCTGCCACGCGGTGACGACGAAGTCGACGATGTTCTGCCACGCCTCGGTAGTCCACTGCACGATCGAATCCCAATTCGCGATCACGATCGCGGCCAGTCCGACAATCGCGGCGATAACCCAGCCGACCGGGCCCATTGCAAGCACCCAAGCGGCCGCCATGCGGGCACCTTGGAGCAGCGACTGCGCGCCCATCAGCACCCAGCTGCCTACGATGCGCAGAGCCTGCAGGGCCATAGCTCCTGCGGACTTCAGCGCCTCCAGGCGGTACAGGGCCCAGACCGCGACGGTCTGCGCGCCAGAGATGACAGCAGCGACGCCCATCGCGACCCAACGGCCGATAATGAGCAACGACTGCGCGACGTAGACCACACCGGCCCGGAACGCTGCGGTCTGCTGCATGGCCCAGCCGAGCACCGCCTTAGCGCCGTTGACGAGCGCCGAGATGCCCAGGCGAACCAGCGCGGGCAGCATCAGCACGCCGATAGCCGAAGCCACGACGCCGATAACCTCGCGGTTGTCCCAGAGGAACCGCGCGAAGTCGCCCAGCGCGGGAATCGCCGTACCGTTCAGGTAATCGAAAGCCTGCCGTGCCCAGTAGCCCAGGCGCTCCATAAAGCCAGGGAATCCCGAGGACGTAATCTCGCCGTCGTTGTATTCCCAGGCCGCGGAAAACGCCTCGATGCCGCCGGTCAGCTCGTCCCAGAGAGGGCGAACAATCCCGGCCACGCGCTCCATGAATCCAGGGAATCCGGCGGACGTGATCTCGCCGTCGTTGTACTTCCACGCGGCCGCGAACGCCTCGATACCACCGGACAACTCGTCGAAGATCGGCCGGACGAAGGACGCCAGCCGCTCGGCCATGCCGATGATGCCGGTAGCGCCGGAGACCTTGCCGTCGTTAGCCTGCCACGCGTCGCCGAACGCCGTCGCGGCGTCGGTGACGAGCTTCATCGCATCGCCCAGCGCCCCGAACACGCGGGCGCCCAGCGGCTCCAGCCACACGAGAACGTTATTTTTGAACAGCTGCCAGGACTCTTCAAAGTCCATTGTTTCCTCGCCGAGCCCGAGGATAGTGTCTCCGGTCTGCCCGGCGGCCTCGGTCATCTCGTCCAGGTTCAACGTGCCCGACTCGATCGCGCCGATGAACTGCGAGGCGCCACGAGTACCGAACACGGAGCCCGCGAGGTCGATCGCGGCGGCGGTGTCGCCTGCCTTGATGAACCCGTCGATCTCGCCGACGGTGCGCTGGAATGCCTCGGCGGGCTCCTCTCCGTCCTTCGCGAGGTTGACCAGTGACCGGGACATTCCGGACATCATCTGCGACGAGTTGAGCCCGGCCTTGTCGAACGAGCCGACCATCACGGCGGCCTCCTCGAAGCCGAAGCCGAGGGACTGCACCGCCGGGGCGTTCATAGACACCGAACCGGCGAGCTCGTTCATGCCGATGCCGGTCGCCTGCGAGACTTGGAATAGGTGGTCGAGCGCGCCGGAAACGTCCTCGCCCTCGATCTTGAAAGCGTTGAAAGCTGCCGAGGTCTTGCCGACGTCGACGTCCTCGCCGAGGATGCGGCCAGCCTCCAGGTACTGCGAGGCGACCGTCTCCATCGTCTCGCCGGTCAGACCCATACGGGTAGACACGTCAGCGACTACGCCGCCGATCTTGTCGAACTCGGCGGGAACGGTGCGGCCGATCGTCTTCGCGCTATCGACCAGACCGTCCAGGTCGGCCCCGGCAGCGCCAGAGCCGACCCGGATCGTCTCGGTCATGTCGTCAAAGACCTTACCGACCTTGTAAAGGCCAGCCAGGGCCACGCCGCCGCCAGCGATGGACGCGCCGATGCCTATCATCATGGCCTTGCCCATGGTCGCGCCCACGGTCTTACCCGCGACGGCAGCGCCGCCGCCCGCGCCCTTGACGAGCGCCGGGCCGAAGCCCTTCATGGACGGCAGGACCGGGAGCCAAACTGTATCGCCAGCCTCCATGCGGGCCTCCTATGGGGTAGTGCTCGGGTCGCGCCTACGGGCGCGTGCCTGCTCGACTTCGTCCAGCAGCTCGTCGTGCCTGCGCACGCGGACACGATCTCGGGCGGCGTCAATTGCCGTGGTGGGGCGCGGTTGCCGGTTCACCTTCGGGCCGGGCTTGCCGGTGCCCGCGGCGATCGTGTTGGAGTTGAGCGCCTGCACTAGCTCGATCAACAGGTCCAACCGCTCGGCCTCTGCGCTGTACTCGGACAGCCGCGGCCCTGAAGGCTCTGCGGCTGCTGCAGCGGCGTCCTTGCGCCGGGCTGCCTCGTCAGCGATGACAGCCTCGGCGACGTCCGGGTCGTTGACCATGGCCTCGACGTAGCGCGATCGCGATGACAACCGCCGGAGCAGGTCATGCAGCTTGCGCCACGCGTGCCGCCCGTTGAAAAAGTCCACGAGGTCGAGGCCGAACTCACTGTGGAGGTCGGCCTCGATCTCGGGCCCGTACCTATCGACGTGCGCGACTAGGTACGGGAAACGGCTTCCCCCTCGGGGCGATATCCGTTCTTCATCAGGGCGCGGAGCTTGCGCGGGTCACGCTCGGTGATCTTCCCGCCGCCCGGACCGAGCAGGGTCACGTCCTCGGCGAGGTCGAAGAACAGCATCATGTCGGTGATCAGGTTCTCCATAGCGGAGTGCCCGGCCGTGGCGAGCAGCTGCTCGACGCGGCCCCACTGGTCACCGCAGAGGGTGCCGAGCATGGCCTCCATGTCCTGCGAGCGCGCAGCGCGTGCCCACTGAATCAGTGCCGCGCCAGTCGGCGCCTCGATGACGAGCGTCTCGTCTGCGGACACCGGCAGCTGGAACGGGGCATGCTTGGCCTCGTCGGTGTACTGGTCCCATGTCTTGAAAGTCTGGTTCTGTGTCATAAGGTGGCGGGCCTTTCGTGAGAGGTGGGGGCGTTACTTGGACGCCGGAGCGTCGGCCTTGTTCTGCGGGGTGACGGCCTTAGCCGCGGGCTTGGCCTCGGGCTCGACGCGCCAGCCGCGCGCGGTCAGGTTGACCTTCTCGGTCGCGTCGGTGGTCTTGTACTTGCGGTCGCCCTTGGTGAGCGTGTAAACGGTCTGTGCCATGCGTGGGGCCTCCATCGGGAGTCAGGCGGGCCAATCGGGGGAGTACCGCCCCTAGCGGGCCCGCCGGTCGCTAGGGGCGGTCAGTCAGTGGGTCAGGGGGTGACCGGGGCGTCGAGGCCCATAGCGACGTGATCCAGGCCGGGACCGCCCCAGACCTCGCGGAACGAGGTACCGAACTGGGAATCGTTGCGGCCGGTCATGGTCACCGGGTAGTTGATCTCTGCGCCCTCGTTCCACGCCTGCTCGCCCTGCTCGGTGATCTCCACCAGAGGCAGCCAGCGCGCGACGTAGATCGCATCGGGACCGTCGCCGTCCTTGCCGAGCGCGAACACGCGGTACTTGCGCGAGGCCGGTCGAGACGGGGCGTCGAAGTAGAAGTTTCCGTCCGCATCGACCTGCACGCCGGAGAGGTCGACACCGTGGTACAGCTCCAGCGAAGTTCGCTTGGTCTCCTGCATGGTGAAGCCCAGGCCGCGCACGTCGGACGTGATATCGCGACGGGTCGGCTCGGCGTAGCCGTGAGAAGTGGTCTCTGCGGCGTCCTGCTGCCGGGACCAGCTCGCGCCGTCATCCTTGGTCGTCAGACCGACGGACACGTAGCCCTCGGGCACGAGCACGCCCTCGGCGTCATAGACGGCGGTTACAGCGACGTCGGTATCCTCGGCGGGCTTGATGAAGATGGACATCTCCAGCGCCTTACGGATATTGGCGGTGTTATGTCCCTTGATATCGGCGAAGTTCGCCATAGGGGTGCCTCCTCGGCAGTGGGGCGCTAGACGCGCCGGAACGAAACTTGGTAGGTGAGGATCAGGCGCTCGACCGTCGGGGACCAGCGGATATAGGTAGGGCCAGACAGGCGGGCGGTGGAGTCCACGAGCACGCCGCCAGGACGGCTAGCCGTCAGGGAGCCCACATAGGCCTCCACGCGAGCCGCTAGGCCCTTGGCAGCGCCGTAGGTCGGGGCCATGGCCTCGAAGTCCACGACAGCCCGGACGGTCACGCCGTCATCGGGACCGCCGACGCTCGCCACGCGGACGAACTCGGCCAGATGGTGCACGTCGTCAGGGACGCGCGTAGCGGCTCGCGCGGCGACGTTTGCGCGGAGACCGGCGACTAGCGCCTTCTCGATATCGGGGAACACTAGGCGGCTCCAGCCTGCGCAGCGCGCCCCAGGATGCGCCGACGAGCCGCGCCATGCGCGCCCCACTCGGCGGCCGGGTTAGTCATCACGACGTCGACGAAGGGCCGCCCCTGCGGTCGGACGCCCGCCTTGGTCGAGACCTCCACGTCGGCACCTTCGCCAGCAGCTATGCTCCTAGCTTTCAGCGCCACGCGATCGGCGACGACCTGCAGCTGCGCGACTACGCCGGGCTGCTGCATCGCGGACTTGATATAGGCCGGGGTTATCTCGACTTCAGCCATTAGCCCTCCACGCGCGAGGCGCGGATACGGACGTAACCCGGCAGGATGAACCCGCCAGCCTGAATCTGCGGCTCGCCCACGACGCGGTACGTCTCGCCGCCGACGAGGTCAGCGCGTAGGACGGTGCCGTCATCGGCCACGATCTCCGCGACGTCGCCGTGGAGGATGACCGAGTCGACCGCCTCGACGTCCGTACCGGTAGGCATAGCCACGAGGTAGCCCTGCGTGCGCTGCTCGCCGACGGTGTCGTCCTCGGACGACTCGGCGAACTCGACCCACCCGTAAACGAGTGCGGTCGACGGCGGCGTGTAAACGGGGTTGCCGTAGTCGTCAAACTCGCCGGTCTCGGCGCCGCGCCGGATCAACCCGACGGGCTCGGTCATCATGTCCATTACGCCCCCCTAACCAGTCGGTAGCGTGCGAGCACCGCGGCGATCACGGGGTCGGCGTCAGCGGCCAGCGTGACCGAGCGCGACATGAGCGACTCGGACCGGACGCGGCCATGCGTCGACGCCCCGGCGGTCTCGGAAATGATCGACAGCAGGTCGGCCGGAACCTTCGCGTAGCCGTGCGTGAACGTCACGGTCACGATCCGGGGGAACCGCCCATGATCGCGCTCGACGATGCCCTCGGGCAGCCAGTCCCAGCCGTCAATCGCGCGCCCGTCGCGGTCTGTGATAGAGGCCACGGCGGTCACGTACAAGGAAGGCAGCAGCACCACCCGGCCGGACGTCCGGACCTTGACGGTCGTCTCGACGCTCGGCGCGATGTGCCAGCCTGCGACAGTGCGCACGGCCTCGCCCGCGCCGCGAAGCACGGACGCGGGAAAAGGGGCGCCGCGCATGCCGACCACGTCGGCCGGTGCGGCTAAAGGTTGGTCAGGCATGGGGCGCCCCTCCTCGTTACTTCGTTGCGGACTCTTGGCCCTTGTTCTGCGGTGTCCGGGCCTTGACAGAGCGCTTCGGGGTAGCTGCCTTGCGGGCAGAGTCTCCGTAGCGCTGCGCGCCCTCGGCGGTCAGCAGCATCGTGTGCTCCAGACCGCCGAGGATCACGACGTACCGCTCGCGGCGGTCAGTCATCAGGCGGCGGGCTCGGTGGACGGCTGCGCGAGGGACAGCTTCACGACAGCGGACGGCTGCCGAACAGCCAGGGCGATGCGCTCCTCGATGCGGGTCGTCACGACGTTGGTCGTGAAGTTCCCGGCGTGCGAGTTGGTCGACTCGACGCGTACGCCGCCCTTGCGGTAGACGGTCGAGGCGGCGCTAAATGCGCCCACGACAGCCTCGCCGACCGGGACAGCCGCGGAGACGACAGTGCGCAGGCCCCACACCGGGGGCTGCCACTCGATGCCGCCGGAGCCGTACTGCCCGGCGAAGTAGCCGCCGCCGAAGTACTGCCCGTTGCCGTCCTTGTTCAGGCGCAATCGCTCGTAGTCCACGGGGTTAAGGACGATGCCGTCAGCGGACAGCCCGGTCGCGGTCTGCACGGCCGTGATCGCCCGGTAGATAGCATCGGGGTTACCCTCGACGGACTCGGAAGTCGCGGCCTGCACGCCCTCGCGCTTCAGCAGCCCGAGAATGTTCTGCCCGACGCCGTCACCGCGCAGCAGCTGCGCCTCCTCGGCCATTGCCAGCAGGTACAGCCCGCGAGAGTTGACCTCGGAGACCCAGAACGAAGCGTCCTCGATCATCTCGTCGGAGAACTCGATGTAGCCCGCGAGCTTGCGCAGCGCGTCGGTGCGCGGGGTCGGGTCGCCGATGTGGAACTTCGGCTTCTGGCCCTTCGGGGCGACGGTCTCGAAAGCACCCTCGATCGGGCCCTCGACGAGGTAGGTCACGGCGTTGGAGCCGTTGCCGAGGGTGCCGGTGCCGAGCAGGTCGGACACGGTCGGGCGCCGGAAGGCGCGGAGCACGCCGGTGTCCAGCTGCGTCAGCCACGGGGCGATCGACTCGGGGGTGTGATGGGTGTCGCCCGCGGCCTTAGCGCCGGACGGGGACCACTCGGGGGCGTCCACGGCGGTGTTGGTCGTGTGCTTCAGGCGAGCGAGCCCGGACGTGCCCACGTGCTTGACGAAGTGCTCGCCGAGCGACTTCGCGCCCTTGGAAGTCTCGCGGTCGGTGTCCTCGGTGGACGGGGCGCCCAGGGAGCCGAGGCGGCCCATCAGAGCGTCGGAATCGGCGGCAGCCTTAAGCTGCACGTCGAAGGCGTCGACCTCGTCGAACTTGCCCTTTACGGCGGTCTGCTCGTCGGCGGTCAGGTCGCGAGTCGCGGCCTTCGCTCCGTCGATGACGTCCTGCGCGGCCTTCAGTGCGGCGGCGCGCTGTTCCTTCAGGTTCACTTGGAACCCTCCTCCTGCGCAGTGAGCGCATAGATGTGTGCTTGTGCCGCCAGCAGGTCCACGGACGGCGTCGACCTGACTTCGGGACTTGCGGGGGTCGACTTACGCGCCTGCGCCTCGTCGATGCCCGTCTTGTCCTCGTTGTCAGTCGCGCCGTTGGCGTCGCTATTGGCGTCTTCGCCCTCGGCGGCCTTGATGACCTCGCCGAGCGCATCCTGCGCGGCGCGCAGGGTGTCTAGGTGCTTCACGGCGAGCACGCGGCCCGCCTTGAACCCGTCGATAGCGGACTTGACCGCCACGACGGAAGTGTCTTGGTTGGCGCCGACCGGGACGACCGAGGCCTCGTAGACCTTCAGTTTCCGCAGCTCCTGCGCCTTACGGCCGTCCTCTAGCTCCACCTCGCCCGAGTCCTCGATATCGAACGCGAACGACAGTTGAGAGAGGCGGCGACCCTTCACGAGCCGATAGACCTGCAGGGCCTTCGGCGACTCCAGGTCGAACTTCGCGCGAATCTTCCAGCCGTGGTCGTCCTCCTCCATGTCCACGACGCCGCCGACGAAGTAGTCGGGATCGTCGAACCGGTGCCCGTACAGAACCGGCAGAGTGTCGCCCGACGCCTTCCACGCGGCGATCGTGTCGGCGAAGGCGCCCTTAGCGATCACGTCGCCGTAGCTGTCAGGCTCTCGGGTGAACGTCGACGCGTAGGCGATCATCTCGCCGTCTTCCAGGCCGTCATCCGTCCCGGCCTTGACCTGCCCGATGGGCAGTGACTTGAAAATCATGTAGTTGCCTCCTCGGGCAAAATCAGGTAATGACGACCACGGAGCACTGACAACCGGCGATCTCGTCGACGTCGCCACCGAACGAGCCGGGCCAGGGCAGGCCGTTAGAAAACACGTCGTCGATGCCGACCTCCTCGCCGTTGAGCGAGGCGTGCGAGTTGCGCGGGCTGCCGCTATTGACCTGCCAGCGCTTGCGAGCTGCCGGGCGGGTCTGCCGGGCGGCCTCCACGAGACCGAAGCCGACGACCGTCGCGGCTGCGGTAGTCGCTGACTGTGTCGCCCGCGAGTCCTCGGCCACGTCGAACACGTGCGCGACGCCCGCGCCGTCCTCGGTCATGGCCTCCTCCAGCTGCGCCAGGGTGGTCGCGTTGACCTGCCCGGAAATGCGCTCGGAGACCTTCGCCAGGAACGCACGGGTGCGCTCGGTGCTGTACTCGTCGGTGGAGATGCCCAGCTCGGCGAGCGTGCCCAGGGCTGCCGCCGTGGAGACCTTCAGCGAGGCCTCCAACAGGTCGGCGGCTAGCTCGGTGTCCCAGCGGTCACCGTCCCACCAGTCGGCAGCCTTCGCGCCGGTCGAGGACGTCACCGCGGCACGCTGCCGGGCGAAGTGCCGTGTAAACACGTCGCGCATAGGGTCGACGTGCTCCTCGGGCAGCTCGTCCTCGGCTACGGCCTTGATCTCGTGCTCGGTAGCCTTCGCCGCCTTGACGAGGACGCCCATAGGGGCGCGCTCGTTCTGCGTGCCCGAGTCGGTCGGCGATGCCTGCCCGCCCTCGATCACGTTGAGCGGCACGATCAGCTCGTCGCCGCCCTCGATCTTGGACAGGTTCAACATGCCGCGGGCCTCGTTGCGGGTCATGAACGGCCCGCCGGTCGAGGTCTGCAGCTGCGCGGCCTGCTCCTCGAAATTGCCCTGCAGCTTCTCGCCGATGTTGAACTCGACGTAGAACCGGGCCGGGTCTAGCCCGAGCCGCCCCATAAGGAACGTGTTTATACGCGCCTCGATGCGGGCCACCATCGGGCCCAGGGTGTCGCCGTAAAGCATCTTGCGGAACTCGCGCACGTTGGAGTAGTTCGCGCCCTCGTTGTGCCCGAGCATCGTCGGGTTGACGTGGAACGCCGAGGCGACGGTCGTCAGTGACAGCCGGGCAGCCTCGACGTACTGCTGCTCTTTCGCGTTGAATTGAATCTGCTTCAGCGTCATGCCGTCTTCTAAGATCGGCGTGCCGCCAGCCCTCGGGCCGTCGCCCGTATAGTTGGAATACCAATCTTCACGGAACCGCGACGCTTGGTCGTCGGTCCAGGCCGGAGCCTCCTTCGGGCGCTCGATGACAGCGGCCACGCGGCCACCGCGGCGCCAGACCTGCGAACGGTACTTGGCCGCCTCGATCTGCTCCTGCAGCGTCGAGCGCAGGGCGTCCACGGTCGGCGAAGCGCCGTCGGCGCGGCCGGGGGCGTAGCCGGTGAACGGGAGAATATGCTCGGCCGGTACCTCCGTCGGCTGCGCGTCCGACGTGATGTAGACGAGGTAATGCTTCACGGTCCATGCGTCAGCCATGACGGGCTCGACCCACGTCGGCGGCAGGCGCCGCAACATGAACCCGGACGCCGTCTCGCTCGACGGGGCAGCCCACCAGTACGCCCGGTCATACAGCGCCAGATCGCCCACGAGCGCGTAAACGAGATCGTAGGTAGTCATGGAGCCGTCGACCTCGCGCAGGGCCACAGAGGCAGCGTCAGACCGGCTGCGCGTGCGGTCGCCGTCGGGGCCACGCTCGAACACGTGCACGCCGAGCTGCGCGACGTTGCGCGCCAGGAAATCGACGACCGTGCGGAAATGCGGCTGCGTCTCCCACATGCTCGCGGCGGTCAGCGACGAGGGGTCGATAGCTGCGGCGAACTCGGACGCGCCGAGATGGGTTACACGTGGTGTAAACATGGCGGTGCCGCCGCTGCCGTCGGCAGCCGATGCGAGCAGGCGCGACCAGAAACCGGCCATAATGGCACCTCCAGGGGGTTAGATGACGAGCAGCCCGCGCGTTTCATAGGCGGTAGCTGCCGGAGCGGGGCCCGCGGACGCGGACCACGAGGCGAGGCACGACGCCTCTAGTGGTGAGACGTCACTCGCGGACTTCTTACGGCCGATCAGGCGGCGGTCGCCGACCTCGCGGACCACGGCGCCAGCCGCGGAGCGGTCCAGCTCGGCTGACTCGACGTGCCGGAACGTGCGACCGCCCACCGCTGCCTCTAGACGCTCGAAAGCGTCGGCAGCGTTGCGGAAGGTCGCCGCGAGTACGTCGACGCCTGCAGCCTCCAGGTCGGGCAGCAGGCGAGCAGCCGGGCCCGCGTCGTCGACCACCGGTCGGACGCCGAACTCGGCGGCAAACTCTGCGGCGGCCTCGATCGTCACGGATGACTGCGGGGCGTGGTAGAGCAAGCTGGACCAGACCACGCCGTCGGCGTCCACGCCAGCAGCAGCGATAGCCGCATACTTGCGATCGAACGACAGCGCCAGCGATAGGCCGGTGACCTCGACGCCGTCCGGGATAGCCGCAGCGCGGCAGTTGTCCCAGTCGTCGCCCTCGAAGATGGTCACGCGAGACTCGGCGTCCCAGATGCCCAGCGCTTCGCGGCGATAATCGTCGTCGTCGGTCAGCAGCTTGCGTAGGCGCTTGATAGCGCGCCGGTTAGTGCGGTGTGGGAATGACGGGTTGGCCTTCTCGACCTGCTCCCAGTCCTCCGCAGAGGCGAGCGTGCCCGGCGCCGAGGGGTCGGCGGAAAACTCCACGTACAGCGCGCCCTCGGAGTCGCCGTCTAGGGCGGTTGTCCGGGTCGCGGAAAATACCTCGCCAGGATCGCGAGGACGCGGCGGCGTGCCCATCATGATGATCTGCGGGTTAGACGCTTGGTTCATCGTCGGCGCGAGGTCGGACATTTGCGCCTCGGTGAGGATCTGCGCCTCGTCCAGGATCAGGCGGCGAACCTTGGTAAAGCCACGGATCGCGCCACGCTCGCGAGCTGCGAACACGATGCGCGAGCCGTTGCGGAACGGGATTGTCTCGTTACCGGCGGCCGTCGTGATCGACTCGTAGTCGACGTGCGGCGCCAGCAGCGGCGACTTCGCCAGGGCGCGTAGCTCGTTGAACGACTCGCGGGCGACCTTGAACCGGTGCGCGGTCCAGATCGTCGTCGTGCCGGGGTTGATGATCGCGTCGGCGAAGACGAGCATGCCGATATCGAAGGTCTTACCGGCCTGCCGACAGACAGACAGCGCGACGGTGTCGGCGGCGTATAGGCCGTCCTCGTCCATCGCCAGGATCGCCCGGTTTAGACCGGCCTGCCACTCGTCGAACTCGACGCCGATACGGCTGCAGGTCTCGCGGACGGCGGGCCAGTCAGTCGAGACGATGCCCTCGGGCAGCACGACGTGCCGCGCGCCGGGAACGACCTCTACCATGCCTCGGCCTTGGTCTCCGATGCGACCGTGACGTCGTCCTCGCCGTCAGGGTTAGCGGCGTCGACCTCGTCAATCTCCACGGCGATCTCCATCAGGCGCCGGGACAGCGCCGCGAGGTCGCGGGCGGGCACGCCGAGGTCGATCTGCTCGGCGATCGCATTACGCAGCGCGACGAGCATCGCCCGGCGGCCGCCCAGAGCCGCAGTCTGCAGTGTTGCAACAGCCATGCGACCTCCTCGGGAATGTAATTGAATCTAGAATGAATGGATTAGGGTTATCCCATTGTTGATGTGGAATCAGGTGTGTAAGTAGAGATGAC
>Ga0314855_100047_pt1 | contig 41388 bp, 72 predicted proteins | sample 2018CB1WmetaG_FD_203636 | JGI IMG/M metagenome (GOLD analysis project Ga0314855, IMG submission 203636) | Cryopeg brine viral communities from Beaufort Sea near Barrow, Alaska, United States - 2018 CB1W | ecosystem: Environmental > Aquatic > Marine > Coastal | place: USA: Alaska | collected... | reverse complement strand
CGATTCGGCTACCGTTGTGATAGCCGAATCGGCTACCGTAGCCGAATGGGCTACCGTTGCCCGAACGGCTACCACGATGGGCGCAATATCAGGAACGGCCAGCGTGTAGCGGGTGGACTTGGAGAAGCCGCCAAGGCCTTCTTTTGTCAGCCAGCCCAGCACGGAAAGGCTGGTGGTTGCCGCGCTGATATTGGATGGATGCATGCCGGTACGCTCTGCGATGGCATTGCGCGATGGCCATACGGTGTTCGTGACCTTGTTGCGGAAAGAGAACAGTGCCACCAGTACGCGGGTTTGCTCCAGGGTCAAGCGCTTGTCTTGGATGACCTCAATGGGCACCACTGCAATCAGATCGTTTGCCATTACGCAGCCACCTCGCCAAACAAGTCCATCAGATCAACGCCAAACACGTTCGCCCATGCGCCGGCAGGCCATGCCTTGACCGTGCCGTAACGCTTGTCCTGCACGTCATTGGCGGGCGTGGCGTGGGTCTTGCACCAGCGGCGCAGCGGCAGCCAGTCGAATTTGTTGCCGGTGGCGTTCTGCACAGCCGTCACGGTGGCGAAGTTGGCGCCGAAGCCGAGTTGCTCCTTGAGTGCGCTGCTTTCTTTCTTGGCTGCGCTGGCCGTAGCCATAGCTGTAGCTTCGCGCTTGCTGCCGATATGGGCTTTGGTGGCAATGGCATGGTCGCGCTCGATGGTTGCCGCTTGCGTGGCTTCGATGGCGTCAGCCCATGCGCGGGCAGCTGCGGCGGGGTTGGTGAAGTCGGGTAGGGTGAAGGCTGGCGCCGATTGCGCGCCATAACCGCCCGTCTTGCGGATCGTCGGCAGGACTTCGCCCGTCACCCAGCGCTTGAACGACTTGGCCTTTGGCTTGCGGCTGGTCAAGATCAGGCTGTAAAGGCCGGATTCATTGACCGTAAGCATTTCCTGACTTCCGCCAAACAGGGTATCAACACTGCTGATACCCTTTTCATCGTCGTCCAGGCGCCCGCAGGCCATGCTGATATTGCCAAGATCAAGGATGCTGCACACGTCAGCCGCGACAAACCACAGTTGGCCGCTGGTCTGGACCGTGCGAACCGCAAATCCTTCAAACAAGAAGGGGGTGATGCCGGCGCTCATGCTGCACCGCCTTGCGCGAATTTCTGAATGATTGATGTTGCCGACTCAGGGCTTACGGAGAACCACTCGCCGCCGACACAAAAATCTTTCAGCGCACGGTGAACTTGCGGCTCCATTGCCCCCATCCCTGGGAATGTGGCGACAACGCGAATATCAGGACACCCAACCTTTATCTGAGACGCCCTTTTTTCAGCGTCAAAGCATGTCCTTCCAATCTTCACTGCACCCATGGATTCGGACTCCATGATGTACAGCGTATTTGCTGCTTGGCTTGTTTTTTGCGCTGCAGTATATGAATCACGATAGAAGCCGCAAACCATCAGAATCAGTGATTTTTTCAAGCTATAAAAGCTCAACAGTTCAGGGGCTGTATCAACGAAATCAAAGGCCTTGCAGTACCACGCGTAGTCTTTCGTCGGCTGCGCCAGCAGAGTGCCAAGTCTTTTGTCGAAATCGGCAAGGCTGGTCATGGTGACAACTTTGGAGTTGTCGTTTAAGATCAAAGCATTCATGGAATAAACCCTTTCAAGGTCGAATCAGCCCAGCTTGCGACTGGGCTTTTTTGTGGCCGATAGAAAAGCGCGGCCACGTCGCTTGTTAAATCGAAGCCCGCTGCAGCGCGTGCGTCTTGTCCTTGTCCAGCAGCGCCACGGTGTTGATGCCAGCAGGGTCGCGGGCAAAGGGCGCGCAGAAGCGCGATGCGGAGTTGTCACGCAGCACGCGGGCGGTGCGCTGTGCGGCTGTCAGGGGTTTGCGGGGCGTGGTCATGCCGTCATCACCGGCAGGTACTGCTCAACGATCAGGAATTTCTCGCTGACGGCAAACAAATCAGAGGCAGCGGCGCACATTTCAGCGATGGAGACAAAGGGTTCAGTCATGGAATGCCTAGTTTTGTGTAAAGAACTTGTTACTACGGTGGGTATTTGTTAATTTAGTACCCGCAAACGGTTACTAATGGGCAAGATGCAGGGTATGCAAAGCACATTTGTCAAACCCTTGGAAGTCCTGCCAAAATGGATGGCGTCACAGCCAGCCAGTCTTTTTCAGGGCGGCGGCCAGCTTTTCGACCGTATCGACGCGGGGGGAGGTGGTTTGTCCATAGCGGACCTTGGCAACAGTCGAGCGGGGCAAGCTGGCAGCGTCGGCAACCAGGGCGCTTTCCTTCCAGCTCATGCCGATCAGGGCGGCTTTAACAACGGCAAATTGCATGCGAAATCTCCTTTAACGGATAGCTTATCCGAAAATGGTTACCTATGCAATAGCGATTTGAACCGCACACGGTTAGGCGGCGGCGGTAGTATTTCTAGCATGCAAATAACAACCCCTTCGCGGATCATTTTGGCGAAAAACCTTAATCGGTTGATGGCCGATACGTGGTCACTTAACAGCAATACAAAGCTGGTCAAACGCTCTGGCCTAGGCTTGGGCACCATGGGCCGTGTACGCAATGCCGAGGTTGCCGCGACCATTGACACGCTGGATAAACTGGCTGAGTGCTTTGGCATCGAGCCGTGGCAGCTACTTGCGCCGCAAGAGGTTGCCCAGCCGCCGCAAGCCGCCCTGCCACTGATCGAATTTCAGCCTGTGCCTGCCGAGCCTGCCGGCATCCAGCCATCGCCCACCGCACTGGAGCTTGGCGTGTTGTTCGATCTGCTTACGGGCCGCGATGGCAAGATCGACAAAGCCGAGGTTTTTACCGCTGCAGTAGAGGCAATAAGCAGGACTGTGACCGGGCGACGTGCGCCGCCCACTGATGCGCCAGCCCAGCCTGCTCAGGCAAAAAGACAGGCCGTCTGACGCCGAATTCAGCCGCCATGGTGCGCGCCAGACGCAGGGCGCGGTCGTAACGATTGGCCGGCACCACCAGCGCCACAGCCTCAAACCCTGATGCACCAGGACTGGCGGCAGTCAGGTAATCCCCATCATCGGACAGCAGTGCGGTATCGAACCGCACGATGACCGCCGCTGCACCCAGCGCGTACAGGCGGCACGGCTCATAGAGCGCATCAAACCCTTTGCAGGTCAAAAATCCATAAAAAGAGAAATTGACGGCACCGCCCGCCAGTTTTGCGCACGTCACCCGTGCAGAGTAGTAACTAAATAGTGTCATTGCAGTCAAGGTGAGTAGCGTTATTAGTTACAGAAATATACATAACCTGCATCGTAGTCTTTTCCCGACATATTCCACCGCCTTTACCTGTCATTTGCTACCAAGGGTTTCTACTGTGTAAATATTTTGTCCTCGCTTAACCTTTTCTGGTTGCGTTGTTAACCTTTTACGGTTAAGATTGCTACATGCACCGAAAGATGCAAGGCCCTCATCGCAGCGCCGACATGGCTCAAGCCGGAACGCTCAGTGACAGCAGGCGCTGGAGATATGCCGAGAGGCACTCGCCAAAACTGCCACTCGTGAGAGTGAAAAGGAATCAACGTAGAAGCTGGTGACCCCAGCGTGTCGGAATTTCGGGGATTTGCAGTAACCAGGCTTGCAAACGATGGATGTACCGGAATAGTCGCCTCAACAGCGGCTAGCACGTAAAAACGCGCTGGGTGTTGTCCCCAGCGATAGGTAAAAAGACAGTCGCCTAACGGGGCGAGACAAGTACCGGCCCTCAATGAGGGCAAACCAGAGCCTTGCGTGCAGGGCTGCGGTTTATCAACAGAGGAGATAGCGATGGAAATTGAAAAGCGCGTCATGAAGGTGATTGCCGAACAGCTTGGCGTCGAAGCCAAAGACGTGACGCCTGAAAAGAACCTTATGGCTGACCTGGGTGCAGACAGCCTGGATGAAATCGAAGTGCTCATGGCGCTCGAAGATGAGTTTGGATTGAGCGTTGACGACATCAACGAAACAGGCGTCAAAACTATCCAGCAAGCCATTGATTTCGTCAAGAACTTGATGCCAGCCTAACCGCCCAGCCCGGCCAGTCCGGGCGCTTTCACAAAAGCGCACCGCCAGTAAATAGCCGCTCCTGAAAAGGGCTTGAGAGGCAAGTTCGCTTTTGTGAACGTCGCACCAGCTGCGCACCAGCACCGCAGCACAACATTAAATCGTGACGGGCCATTCGCCAACCCTGCTTGCCCTTGATTGGGCCTTGATGGGAGTGGCGCGGCGTTCAACTTTTTCAACCCAGCACCCGAGAGGTGCTTTTTTATTGGAGCCAAAAATGCTCAAGTTGCAAGAATCAGAATTCCTGCGCGATATTGCCAAGCACACGATGCAAATTCAGCGCGAGGATGGGGTTTACCGCCACATCCGCTTCAGTGTGCCGGGGTCAAGCGTCTATCGCTTCGATCTGCTGACGTGGCCAGGCCATCTCTGCTACACGGGCGACATGGGGACCTATGTGTTCCAGCGAATCGAAGACATGTTCGAGTTCTTCCGCGCCGACCAGTGCAATGACGACAGGCTCTACACAAATCACGGCTACTGGTCGGAAAAGCTGGTGGCGGTCGATGGCAACAAGAGAAAGGGCGCTGCCACCGAATTCAGCGAGGAAAAGTTTCGCCGGGTCATCAATGAATACCGCGTGGAGTGGATGCGCGACCGCAGCCTAACCAAAGAGCAACGCCGCAAGTTGTGGGAATCGGTGGACGACGAGGTTTTATGTCTGATCGATGACGGGGGTGGCGACTCCGCGCAAAGGGCTGCCTATGGATTTTGTTGGAGGCCTTGCCACTATTCAGGACGCGGCCCGGAATGGTCCTTTGCAGACCTGTGGGACCACAACTTTGAAGATTACACGCATAGCTTTCGCTGGTGCTGCTTCGCCCTCGCATGGGGCATCAAGACATACGACAAGGCGAAAGAGCCAGTCGCAGCTTAACCAACCCCCAGCCCGATCAGTTCGGGCTTTTTTATGCCATTACTCAGAGGAAGGCACCATGCAACTCACCCTCACCCCCGACACCATGGCGGAATTCGCCAAGGTGCTGGAATGCCGAAAGACGATCCTGTTATCAGGTCGAAATGCCTACATTGACCGGGCCTACGACGCTGCAGCAGTCCGCGCCGTCAGCCTGCTCATGCAATCCAACCCCGTGCAAACCGGATTGGCTGACATGCTGGCCGATGTGGAAAAAATCACGGCTGACGAAAACGGCGAGTTTGCAGCCAAGCGCGAGCAGCTGGCCATCGAGTCGGACGAACACGGCAACCGCAACAAGGCCCACGTTGCGCACCTCAAGCAGACGCTGGATGCGGTGAAGCTGGAGCGGCAACATGCGCAAGAGGTGGTGTTTTGAGTGCCGCGCACGACTGCACACGCAGCCACCCCCACGAACAGATGGGGAAGGCGTGCGAGTTGCGCACCGAGATTGCCCGCCTGACGAATGAAGGCGCAAGGCTCAAGGCTGCAAATGCCGAGCTGATCAATGTGCTGCAGGCCTTCTCCGGCGCGAATGACTTCCATGAATGGCACCCGAAATATCACCCGGCGATTGCACTGGCTCGCGCAGCACTTGCCAACCACCCGAAGGAAACAGCATGAACCCCGTCACCCGAACCATGTCAGTCGGCCTGCTCGCCATCCTCGCGCTGATTGCTGGCGCCCTGATGGACGGCCCCACCGAACTGGAAGCCGCGCAGGACGTGGCCGATTACAGCGCCGCGCTGGCTGATGGCGGCGTTTCGCTGTGCAAGGAGTTCGGCCGCGTGCCGACCTGGACAAAAGCTGGCGATTTGGCTTGCCGGGTGGCGCCCGTGGTGGCGCAGGGCGGTGCGCTGTGAGTGCCGACTGCTGCGATTTTGGATGCAACCAAGGCCGCGATTGCCCGGCACGCACCACGCCCGCCGAGTACCCGCTATCCACCGGCCAGAGCCTCAAAAGCACTGAGTCGCCCACCGAGCCCGACGACATGCTCATGTATCTCGACACTGCCGAGGCTGCGCTGATCTGGATGATCGTGGCGACCTGCACCGTGATTTGTGTTTACCTGATCGTCTTCGCTGCCCAATTTTTGAAAGCCTGACCATGAATTACCAACTTTTCCGCTTCGAGCTTCGCCGGGGCATTGCTGCTGGCCTGACGCTGCGCGAGGCCCGCGTGTCTGCGCTGTCTTATGTGCGTGAGCCGCTGCCCTTTTAAATTTCAAAAGGTAAGCCAGCACCTGTTAACGCTGGCAATTCAAAAAAAGGTATTTCATCATGGCATTCGTAGCAAAAGACTCTGGCGGCGGCGACTTCAAAAAGGTTCCGCCCGGTGCCTACATTGGCCGTTGCTTCTCACTGATCGACCTGGGCACGCAATTGACCAGCGGCCAGTACGGGGAAAAGCTGCAGCACAAAATCCGCATCGGCTGGGAGTTGTTCGGGGAGGATGAAGCGGGACAGCCATTGACCGTCATGATTGACGGCCGCGAAATGCCGCTGACCATCAGCAAGAGCTACACCATGAGCCTGCACGAAAAGGCCAGCCTGCGCAAAGACTTGGCGGCATGGCGCGGCAAAGACTTTACGGAGGCGGAGGCCAAGGGCTTCGACGTGTCCAAGCTGGTCGGCGCGTACTGCATGGTGAATGCCGTCAACAGCGACACCAACGGCAAGACCTACACCAATGTTGCCGGCCTGACGCCGCTGCCCGGCGCGCTGCGCAACGTCAAACCGGCCGGCGTGCATGAGCCGGTGATGTTTGACCTGGATGCGCCTGACATGGCGGTGTTTGCCACGTTCCACGAAAAGCTGCAAGACGCTATCAAGCGCAGCCCAGAGTGGGCAAAGCACAACCGGCACGACTTACAGGCATCGCCGCAGGCAGCCGGGTTTGACGACATGCCGGCGTTTGATCCGATGGATAGTGAAATCCCGTTCTGATCTGACGCCAACCCAGCAACCCCAAACCCGCCTAGCGCGGGTTTTTTCTTGGAAGAACGAAATGAGCAGCCTTTACCAACTCACCGCCAGCTACCGCGCCTTGCTCGACACGCTGGCCGATGGTGATTTTGACGCCGCCACGATCTCAGACACCATCGAGGCATCGGGCATTGTTGACGACATGCAGGACAAGGCCCAGGGGTATGAGTATGTCGCCCGCAGCCTGGAGGCAGAAACCCCGGCGATGATGGCTGAAATCGAGCGCCTGCAGGCACGCATTGCCAGCCGCGCCAAGTCGGCACAAGCCCTGCGGGAAAGCCTGCTGACGCACATGCGCGGCGCTGGACTCGACAAGATCGAAAGCGCCATGTTCACATTCAGCGTGCGCAAGAACCCGCATTCGGTCGAAATCAGCGATGCCGCCGCACTGCCGCCAATCTACTGGCACTTACCCGAGCCGAAGCCACCCGTGGCCGCGCCCGACAAGAAGAAAATCATAGAGGCGCTCAAAGCCGGGGGTGACGTTCCTGGCGCACGCCTTAGCTTTTCCACAAGATTGGAGATCAAATGAATATTTGCACAATTTCAGGCTGCACAAAGAGACATGAAGCGCATGGCTGGTGCGACATGCATTACGCAAGATGGAAAAGAACAGGCGACCCTTTGGGGTTATTAACGGCCGAGCGAGGAACGGCCGTTAATGGCAGTGGCTACAAGGTCTTTGGTAGTGGGAAGGAGCACATTGCCGTTGCAGAAAAAGCAATGGGAAAGAAGCTCCCTAAGGGCGCGGTTGTTCATCATGTAGATGAGAACCGTCTGAACAATTGCCCAACAAATCTTGTAGTTTGCACTCGCGCCTATCACATGGTTTTACATGCGCGAATGAGAGCAATGGCTGCTTGTGGAAATCCAGATTGGATCAAGTGCACATTTTGCGGTACGTATAGCGACCCGCTAACTATGTGGACCAGCCCAGTCAGGCGACAGGGCTACCACAAAGAATGCCGCCGAGAGCGCAAGGCCGCGCTGCAGGCGGGCGAAGCCGTCCCCGGCGCCCGCCTTGTTCAAACCCTTAAATTGGCCATCAAATGACCCGCTACTCAGAAAAAGGCATAGCCATGCGCCAGCTCATCATGGACGAGGCCGCCAAACCCAACGGATTTAGCTACCCGCTGGCCTTTGCTGCCGGTTTTCCGCAATCCAACGCCAGCAAGACCTGTTTGCGCCTGGTGTTTGAGCGTCTGCTGTTTTCCGCGAAAGTGCCCGGCCATCCGGTGACATTTCACGCCACCAAAGCTGCGTCCGATGCATGGATGGCCGCTACCGTGCCGCGCCTGGTCAATGTCGCCAAGGGCGTGTACCCCGAGCGCAAAGCCGCTGCCGACCGGGCGCATGTGCTGGAGCAGGCCGCAACGCACGAGGGGTTCGATCCACGCACCGCACACGGCGCCACCCTCAAGACTTGGATGAAACGCTGCTCAGAGCACATCAAAGCCGGACGGATTTACGCCACCCGTGGCCGTGGCGCCGATGTGCGATTTTTCGCCAGCGCCGATGATCTGATCGAGCGCAATGCGGCGCATGAAGCCGAGAAGGTTGTATTGCGCAAAGCAGCGAGCGAGCGTAAAAACGCAGCGCGCCGGGTGTCTGTCAAGCCGACGAAGGTCGTGCAGCGCACAGGCAGGCAAGTGCAGGTCGTGCAGCGCAAGGCGTACACGCCGCCAGCGCCAAAGGCTGATGCCGTGATTGTTCACACGGCGCGGACAATGTACAGCAGTCGGGCGATGGGGTTGGGTCGCTACGAGGTCGGAAGTAAACCCATGCAGCGCATCGGTGACGCTGACTGGTCTATGAGCGTGGGGAGTGCGGCATGAAGCGAAAACAGCCGGTCTACATCTACACATACGGCCTCCTTGATGTGATGATGGCGAGCGCCACGCAGCCACTACCCGAGCCAAAGCGCAGGCATCAGCTGCTTCGCATGATGGGCGGGCTGGCATCCATCGAAAAAGGCGACAACCCCACGCGTGATGATTGGGCGGTACTGTCTGACTGCACTAATTTAATGGAGACTTTGGTGCTGTATGGCATCGTGGCTGACGAAAGCGGCCTGATTATGGATGGCATCACCGCCCTGGCCCTCGCTGGTCGCCGCGCCATGGCAGGCGGTCAGATCAGGCTGGATGGGCCGGGCATCACCGCAATGCGGTCGCTACTGGAGGATTACGCGGCGTTGCTGGAGGTGCTACCCGCACGCACGATCATCGACTGTCACCGCAAGACGGAGCGCCGCATTCGGGAAATTTTGGCGGGTAAGCGCAAGGTGCACGACATCGAGGTAATCACAGCAGGAGCAATGGCATGACAAAACAACCCGAGAACATCCGCATGGGCGCGCCCTACGACGATCCAGCATTTGAAGCGCTGTGCCGCGAAATGAGCATTTGGGGTACGGCGCAGGCTGCGCTGGCTGCTGTGTTTTGGCGGGCCGGGCAGTATGTGCTGGCCGAGTCCATTGGCGTGGGCGCACTGCCGCTGAAATCGCCCAGGCAGCGCGGCCGTGCAGCACCTGCCAAGGGCGCGGATATACCGACCCTGGCGACCCCGAAACCGGCGCAACCCATATGGATTACCCGTGCCCCGCCTGTGTCGGCACAGCCTGACCTTCGCAGAACAGGCGTTATGTTCAGAAATCAACGAAATCAAGGAGTTACAAAATGAACTGCAATTGCCAAAAAGACATTGAGGCCAAGCTGACCGAACGCCTGAAGGAGCAATTCCCAGCCGGAACCGACCACGGCACCGAACTGCAAGGCTACGGCTTCGCAATGTCAGGAAACGCTATGACGGTACGCGGCTTTATGGATGTGAAGCAATCCGCCATGGTTCCCCTCAAAAGCGGCGTTCCCAAGCTCAAAACGACTTCGCTGAGCATGTTCTTCAGCTACTGCCCGTTTTGCGGCACCAAAGCGTAACCCAACAAGCGACTTGATCCAGTATGTTAAATAGGAAAAACCCATGACTCAAGAAAAACAGATTGATTTTCCGCCGCTGCCTACAGCGTCAGACTGCATGTACCACGACCCGAGCGAGCCTGCGTACACGGCGCAGCAGATGCGCGCCATCATCGCAGCCTACCGCGCCCAGCGTCAAGCTGAGCCGAATGCAGCGCACGCCTCCATGCAGGCCGATTACCTGCTGGCCGCCCGGGTTGCCGAGGGCTACCTGCCCGACGCCTGCCCGTCCATGTCCATGCCGCTGGCGGGCTTGCTGTATGCAAAGGCCCAGCGTCAAGTGGACCGCGCTTGTGAATCAAAGCCGCCCAAATATGGGACACAAGCGGGCTTGTCTATCGCGGATGGGACACAAGCGGGGCAGGCGCCGAGCATGACGGTGGCATTTGACGAGGGGGCGAAAGAGCCGCGCATCGTTTCGTGGAACAAGCACCCGGCTGGCACGTATTGGCTGTATTCAGCGCCCCAGCCTGCCCAGGTGCCCGAGTGGGGCGAGCCTCGCATTCACAAGCTCGCTGCTGACATGGCGACCAAGGTCGCCAAGAACGCCAGCACGGCCCCGCAGTTGTGTTTCCCGTACATCTACCTTGGTCTGAAAGAGGCGCTGCTAGATGTCACCCTTACTGATGAGGGTAAGACGCCTGCCCAGGTGCCCGAGGGCGTGACGGTGCGCTTTGACGATGGTTTCCTGGTCGAGTGGAGCGGGACCATCGAGGACGGCACCTACGCGCTGCAGGCGGTGCCCCGTGGATGACCTGAAGTTTGACACGAAGGCGATGGTCAATCCCAAGACGGACGCCGATGTTTTGGCCCTGCTCGCCGAAGTGGTGGCAGAGCTTCGCTCGGTCAATGCACACTTCAAAACGCTAGCCGACAAGTGCGCCGGTATGACACCGCCCTAAGATAACTCCAATAATCTCAGGTTCATTTTTCGCCGTCAAAACTTCAGGTCCGCCGCGTGCGGGCTTTTCTCGCCTGAAAGCACCCATGAAATTCAAACTTATTACTGCATTACTCGCCATCGGAGCACTGTCCGGCTGTAGCACGGATGCCGATGTGGCATCCCACAATCTATCCAAAGCTGCCGACAACTTCGAGGTCAACCGCCGCGTCATCTTTTACAACGGCGTGACGGGCGATTACATGCTGAGCATCCAGGGCCTGTGCAGCAAGGGCAACAACGAAACCAGCAAACAAGTCAGCATCACTTGCAAAACTGGACCCGGCACTTACAAGAAACATTTTCTTGGCCTATCGGACAACGTGACGTACTTTATTGAGCAGCTTGAGCCTGTGGCCGTCGGCACGGCCAATTACGTGGTTGTCTTCAAGCCATCAGTCATCATTCCTGATGTGCGAGTGAAGCTGTGAAAGCCACCCTTGAGCACGCCCGCGAGTACGGCGCAACCATCCGAGACCAACTATCGCAAGACGGCTACTGCTGGACGGTCGCAAGTATTCGTTTCAGCCCAGCCCAGCTCGACGCCTTCGCCGCGCGCATCCGGGCTGACGAATCCACCCTTAACGACCTCACCATCCGCCTACTGCAAGACACAAGCGCGCAGCTGCGGCTCGATGTGGCCGAAGCATGGGCAGCGCGGGACGCCATGCGCGACGAGCGGGACGCCGAGCAAGAGCGGTGCGCCGTGCTGGCTGACAGCATGCAGCACGCGGAACTTTGCACGCCGGTCAATGTGGCCGAAGCCATCCGCAAAGGTGCGCTGGTGGAGGGGGTTTGTCCTGAGCGAAAGTAGGGCTTTCCCGATGGTGTCGCGTGATTCGATTTGACACAATGTCGTATCACATCACATCACACCAGGGGGGGGAGCATGGGCAGGATCATCCTGATAGGCGGCGAGAAGGGCGGTAGCGGCAAGAGCACCACGGCAACGAATCTGGCCGTCTGCCTGAAGCTGGAAGGATTCGATGTGATGCTGCTGGATGCCGACAAGCAGGCCACGGCCACGAAGTTCATTGCGCGGCGCAACGAAGCCGGCTATCCAGAGGTCCACAGCGCGCAGAAGCTGGGCGACATTTACCGCACGGCCATTGACTTGTCCAGCCGTTATCAGTGGGTCATCATTGACGCGGGCGGCAGGGATTCGCGGGAGCTGCGCACGGGCATGGTGGCGGCTGATCTGGTCTATGTGCCGATCAAGGCCAGCCAAGCCGATCTGGAGACGCTGCCGGTGGTTGACGAGCTGCTGAGCCTGTCGCGCGGCATGAACCCAGCCATGCGGGCACGGGCGCTGCTTTGCATGGCGCCAACGAACGAGCGCATCCGGGAGGTGCAGGATGCGCAAGAGCTGCTGGCGGACTTCCCGGACTTGCCGCTGTCGGGCTGCATCATCCGGGAGCGCAAGATTTACCGCGATGCGCTGCTGCTTGGGCGCGGCGTGGTGGAAATGAAAAACAGCGACGCACGGGCCGAAATCCAGTTGCTGTGCCAGGAGTTGCTGGCATGAGCGCGTTCAAGGTCACGCCTTCCCGCGTTCTGGTTGACCCGGCCAAGTTGGCAGCGTTCGCCAGTGGTGCAGAAACAGCACCAGCCGCGCCAGTGCTTGATGATAAGCGCAGGGCGCCGGCATTCAGTTTGCGGCTGACTGAGCGCGAACTGGCAAGCCTCAAGCGCATTGCCGAGACTACGCCCGACTCGATGCATGCTTTTTGTATCAAGGCGATTCGGGAGAAGCTGGGCATGCCCCAGAAAATACAATCCAAGGGATGAATATGAAAACCAGCAAGCAAATAGACGAGGTGCCGCGCACCGAATGGAAGGGCAAGTTCTGCGTCATGCGCGAGACTGAGCCGCGCAAGAGCATGAAGTTTTCACAGTTGCATGATGATGTGCTATCCGCTACCGATGAGGCCCAGCGGCTGAACGACATGCACCCAGAAGTGCGCTATCTGGTGATGAAGGTTGTCACGGTCGTAGGCTTCTGATAAACTGGCGCTGTCAATTGTTCGTACCAAGAGACAACTATCAGACCCCTTTGGTGTCTGCTCCACCCCGCAAGGGAATCATGGTACGAACATGAAGAGCAGATGCCAAAGGGGTTTTTGCTTTTCGGACTAGGTCGGTTTCTAACGGGTTTTGAGTCGGTATGAGTTCACGCAGGAAGCCTAAGGGCCAGCAGCGAGGATGCCGACGCTACTACGTTCTTGGCCCTAGCCGAAAGACGCCCAAAGAAGATGACAAGGGCACTGGGGGTTTTGCGTGGCGTTCCGTGGCTTCATTGTTGCGGGTGATTCGCCGTGTGGAGTGGACCAGGTCAGACGCTTTCAACAGCGGCAAGCCACTCAGTCGAACGATGCTTGAAGTCGGTTCGATCCACGGGACACTCAGTGCGGCTCCGGGGGAATAGCCTAACTACTTCTTGTCAGGAGTGGTTAGGCATGTATTTGTCCACAAAAGCCTAATGACCCACCAAAGGAATAGCCTGGCTCTTTCCCCTTGCATTCTTTCATTCGGTATCTAGGCGAAGCTCAGAACTGACTCACGGTGTTCTGACGGCGCCACAACCAAGGCAACCCATGCAATTTACGCCCGACGAGCTTTCCATCTTGAGGCAAGCCGCTGAAATCATCCTGCGATCACAGACGGCGCCAGCGCAACCCGAGCTGGCGACCGGGCTGTTCACCGTCACACACGCATGGATCAACCAGTTCAAGACGCCGGCCGGCGCATGGAAAGCCAAGCAGCTGCGCGCCATCGGTGTTCCATGGCCGCCGCGCGCAGGTTGGCCAGAGCGGGTAGAGGGCACGCAGATCACGCAAGTTAACCGCCGCCTGTTTGAGTCGTTCGCCTGCGAGGAATTGCCCAGCCACGGATTCGGCCCGTCAGACACCACAAGGCCAGCGATCCCAAAGCCAAACTGCGACTGCGACGTTCCGCCGTGGGAGGACTGCATTCACACGAAGGCCACCTGACCCGATTCAGGCCGCTTTTTTAGCCGAACGTGCAAATAGTTGTTGTGATTTGAGATTAACGATATACAATAGAGACATCAACAACACAACGGAGTAAACAAAATGACCATCAGCAAAATCACCATGAAGTTCCTCGGCAAGTCTTCTAGCCTGTTCCGCGTGCTGGATGCCGCCGGCGAAGTTCTGCAAGTGCTGGAAACCAAGCAGGAAGCCGAAGACTGGATCAAGAATGCTTGACCAGCAGGCGGCGGCAGACAAGGAAGCCCGCCGCATGGTGCGGCTGGCCTACCAGCAAGGCCGGACGGTTGGATTCAGCCTGTCCCGCTTGATCGACATCAAGACCAGCGCCAAGGTGATTCGGGCTGTGTACCGGGGCAAGCCATGAGAGGCGGCCCACGCGAGGGCTTCGGCGGCGCACAACCCGGCGCCGGGCGCAAGCCTGACGCAGAGCCGACCAAGCCACGCGCCATCAGGCTGACCGACCGGCAAAACGCGGCTTATGTGGCCCTTGGCGGCTCCCCCTGGCTGCAAGGGCTGCTGAACCTTGAGATTCGGCGGCAGGAAAACAACAAAGGAACGATATGAGCAGCGAACTGACAGACGAGCAAATTGCAGAGATTCTTGACCAGTCTAAAGATTGGGATAAAGGCGATTTGGGCATGACAGATGCTGTACGCGCGGCCATTGCCGCCGATCGGGCATTGCGTCCCGATGGATGGATCAGCGTCGCCGACCGCCGGCCCGAAAAGTGGAATGAGGTCATCGTGTGGCCACATCCCGGCGATTACTGCATGACCGGGCAGCTTGGACTGGCGGGCTGGGCCTATGGCGAGTACGACCGCGACGGAGCGCAGACCGTGCCGATGCGCGACCCCACGCACTGGATGCCGCTTCCTACTGCGCCGGCCAAGCCAGCACCAGCCGCCGATGCTTGTCCCGGCACTCCTGATAAGCCCTGACGGTCCCAATAGCCCACGTCAGCACAGCGCCCCCGGTGCCGTCGCTCAAATCCTCAAGCTCAGGGCACGGCGCCGCCAGGTTCGCCGGGATTGGAAGGCGCTCTGATGGCTGCGTTGAGTATGCGCAACCCGTCATTGTCCATGCACAAGCCATCGCGGTACACAGGCCGATCAATGATCTTCTCCACCTCCCGCGTGATGGTGCGGAACTTGATTTCAGTCTTGGCTCTGTCATTCTCAAATCCTTCGCTGGCCACTTGCGCGGCCTGTCGGTCATTGCGGGCTTGTTCGGCTTGCGCTTCGATGCGTGCGGCGTCCTTGGCGGTGTAGCGCCAGGCCTGCACTTGCCAGGCGCCAGCGGCCGACAGCAAAGCCGCCAGCACCACGCCGGCCGCGAACGTCTGCAGCGGAATCACCGCTTACCCTTCCAGTACGCCCACACCATCGCCCAATAAATCGCGTTCATGCCGGTTTCCCCTTTAAACAGATTTCAGCCTCGTCCCCACGCCTGCGTACCAGCCCGCCCAAGTCGGTCAGCACGCCTTTGACGCGGCCCTTTGTCCAGCGGTACAACTGCAGGCAGCCGCCCCGGTAATCGCCAGCATTGAACAGCCGCGCCATCGTGGAGCTTTTCAGGTTGCCCTCGCCGGCATTGAAGGTGAAGTCAATCAAGGCGCCGCGCTGCCAGTCGTTCATCGGCACGGTGATGACGCGATTCACCGCCAGCGCCGCGATGGTCAGGTGCTTGTCGCGCAGCGTGTCACAGTCGGCATTGCTGTAGCGCTTGCCCATGACGACATCGGGGCCGGTGATTCCCTCGCAGACCGTCCACTTGCCCACAGGGTCTAAATAAGGCGTGTAGATGCGCCCCTCATGCCACGTCACCAGCACGCCGGCAATTGCAATGGCGCCCGCGCTGCTGACCTTGAGTAGTCGCGCTCGCAAGGCGTCGTTCATCTCGGGCTCCCGTGGCGCATCGCTGCCCACACACCGGCAATCGCCGCGCCCAGGCTGACGATGTAGCCGAGTGGCTTTGCCAGCTTGCCGACATACTCCAGCACCCGGAATGCCCCTTTGAGTGCGTTCATGATGCTAACGAGTTCGCTGACGCTTTCAGCCATTGAGGCCGTAGTCGATGCCGCTTCTTGTGTCGCTGCGGTGTTTTCCGCCAGGTCGCTTTCGATGCGCCCCATGCGCGCATCCCCGTCGTCAAGCCGAGCCGTCAAGGATTCGAAGCCGGGCGCATGCACCAGGTTGCCGTAGTTGTCTTGGATCATTTGCGCCCCCGGTGAATCACAGCCAGATTCCAGCCAGCCGCAGCGACATACACCGCTACGCCAAGCGGGACATACAGGATGTGCTCCTGCAAGCCGTAGAACAGCGACAGCAGCGGCAGGCCCTTGACCAGCGCCAGCGCCGGGACGATGCCGAGCTTGTCCATCACCCAGCGCATGACCGGGTTCGATTCGCGCATGCCGGGCTGACGCAGTGCGTAGATGGTCGTTAGTGCATCGGCAAGGGATGCCAGCACCAGCGCGGCAAACCAGCCGTAGGGCGGCCAGCCGGTGAACAGGTAAATGTCGCTCAAAATCTGGCTCATGGCCGGTACTCCGGTGGCAAATTGCGGCGGTCGATTTCCTTGCGCCAGGCGTTTTTGCAGTGGTCCGGCCCCTGCCAGCAAAACAGCAGGTTGATGGGCGGCATCAAGAGCTTGCCGAACAGCTTGCCGTCGCGGTGCGCCCGGTAGCAACGCGCGCTCAAAGTCTCGTCCGCATAGCTGAGCGTGCCGCCCCAGGGCGGAATCAGGGCGTTCAGCAGTTGGTCGAAGGCGATAAACGCCTGTCCAGGGTATTGCGCCCAGGTTTTCCAGTATTCGCTCATGGCAGCGCCATCCTTACTTGCTGCAGACCCATCCGGGCAATAGCCGTATGCGGCCCTTGCTCCGTCACATCGACCGCAGCGAGCAACCCGTTGACTTGCGCCAGCGTAACCACGCCCTCTGCGAGCGTGACGATGGTCGCAGGCTGGCCGGGGATTGTCGTGGCCTTGCCCTCGGCATCAAACGATTTCAGGGGCAGCAGGTCGGCAAAGGTGTCGTAGATCATCCCCGAGCTGATGTAGTGCGTGGCCGGGGCATTGCCTGTGGCCGACAAGCCCGCAGCGAACATGCCTGAGCCCGAATCTCCCGGCGTCATGCCTGCGCACAAGGCACGGGCCAACGGGGCATAGGCGGCAGGAACAATCATGCAGCGATTGACGTAGTTGGTCATAGCGTGAGTCCTGCCTGAGCGCCAAGATACTGGCGGATTTTGGTTCTGATTTCCGGGGTCTGGGCTGGGCAGGCAATGTATTCCGGCGTAGCTCCGTTGAGCGGATAGCTGGCGAAAGCGCCAATACCCAAAGCCGCCCACGCCGACAAATTGGCATTGCGGATTTCAACGACTACCCACTGCCCTGTGGGAATAGCAGCAGCCAGTTGCGTGCGTGTGGTTGCGGTGCCGCCCGCTACATCGACGCCGTTGACCGCATAAGTCGGAGTTCCAGCACCCGAAGACGCTGTGCCCGCTGTCGCATCCATGGCCCCCAGATAGTTCGCACCGCCTGCTGTTTGATAAGCCAGCACCACTTGCGCCGCGCTATCCCTGCGCACCAACATAAAGCAGTCCATATCGCTACCGAACGTGGCCGCGCCCGTGCTCAGACCATCGTCAATGCCATCGAACTTGTAATTGATGATGCCGCTGTCGGATTTAGTCAGGGGCCTTGCCGTCGAGGTGGCCTGCGTCATGTGGTTGCCGGGAAATTCCTTCACGGACAACGAGCTGGCGCTGACAGTGATGACATCGCCCACCTGCCCACCAGCGAACACAAGGTACAAGAAGCCTGCCGTACCAGCCGCAGGGACTGCCGCAAACCACGACGCCGTACCCGTAGCGATACCAAACAGATAATCAGATGACCCGCTGACGCTGAAGTAAGTCGAACGTCCGGGCGTTGACAGGATGGTCGCTTTGGCTTGGTAGCGGCTGATGTTGGACGCTGCCGACAGCGGCACCTTCGCCCCAAATACCCCCGGCACCGTGCAAGTGATGCTGATGATATTGCCTGCTGTGGATACGGTGCCGTTGCCGTTGGATGCAACCGCCGAGCCAGCGACTAGCTCAGGGCCTGCGACCTTGCTCTTATCCAGTACCAAGCCCACAGACTGCTCCACAGCAGTCACCAGCGTGGTGCCTGCGCTGTCTTGGTAGGCGTTGGAAAACGGCGCTGCCTTGATCCACAGGCCGGTCGTGAAATTGATCTGTGCGGGGGTCCAGAGGGGTGCGCTGGCGCCGATTTGTCCAGAGCCGCCCATGCGGCCCATATGCAGGCCAAACATCAGGCGGCAATCACGGCGATTTTCAGCGAGCCGCCAGCGGGCACGCCGAAGTACTCGGACTGGCCGGCAGCGAGCGGCAAGGAGGTTGCCAGCGCGGTCGGATTCGTGCCCGCGAGGATGCGGCAGGCGGTGTCCGTGGCGACGCGGATCAGCGTAGTGCTGGCGTTCAGCGCGATAGATTGGGCGGAGCTGGCGCCGATGGTGATGACCTGGTTGACGGTGGCGGGCAGTGCGGCAATGGGCGACAGGCCACCGCGCTCGTTCGTGGCAAGGCCAGAGAATTCGGAAATCGTGAGTGTTGGCATGGATGGCTTTCAGTGAGACAAAAGAAAAGCCGCTCAGTGGCGGCTTGAGGCGGTAGTTATGACGGTCAATTAGGAATGTCAGTGGCGCTGACGGACAGCGCGTACCAAAACGCATAATTGCTGTCATATCGAAAGCGCGCCGTGCGGTTAAACCCAGTCGCAGGGTTGGACCAGCCGGCCAGCTTGAATGCCGAACTCCAGGTCACAGCCGACGCCGCGCCGCTGATGTTGTGGACCGTGACATCGAGTATTTGGTTGTCACTCGGATTGGTCGGCGTGCCGATGGTCAGCGTCGCACCGGTCGCCGATGCAACGCAGTAATCCGTCACAGCCGCATTAATGGCTACCGTGGAGCCAGCACCAAGCACGTTGTTGGTGCGCACACGCCCTCCGGAATCTGGAATCACAGTGGCCGTCGAAATGTTGTAGGCGCTGCGCCACACGTTGCGCGTGCCGGCGTTGGTGATCGTGGCGCCAGGGCCTAGCATCTTGACGCTATCCACCGTGTTATCCCGGCTCGCCGCGTCAAAGTTAAAGCCGCTCGTGATGCCGCCGTAAAAGCTGTTATTGGCCGAGCCGAGCACCTGCACGGCCGGCGACGCGTAGCCCGAACTCAGACCGATGAAGGTATTCGAGGTGGCCGTGGCTCTCAGCACAATGTCAGCCGTCGAATTAACCTCCAGGTCCATGCCGATGACAGTGTTGCCCAGCGAGGTTTGCCCGATGCTGACCGCTGCACCGAATTCAATGCCAATGGCGCAACCTTCGCTCGTGCCATTGATGAAAACGGTGTTGATGGCCGACAGCGCCTTGATGCCGGCGCCCGTGACGTGCTCGATGCTGGGATTCGTGAAGGTGTTGGCTGAAGAACTCGGGCCGTCGATCAGCACCCCGTTGACTGGCGTCGTCGTGAAGGCTTCGACGTTTTTGCTACAGGTGTAATCGGTGAAGCTGCACAACTGCGCCCAGGCCAGGTGTAGGCCGGCGCCGGTCACATTGGTAGCGCGGATGTTCGTAAAAGTGGAGGAAATCACACCCTTGAGGATCAGGCCATCGGCGCAGAACCCGCCACCATCCAGAATCAGGTTCTGCAGGCTGACGCCATAACCCCAGGCTGCGCCGCCATTGGTCAGGTCAACCTGCATCACGTAGCTGGCGGCTGCTGTCAGCTTGATGCGCGTGCCGGGGTCGGCGGTGATGGTCACGGCCGATGTGAAATTCAGCGGCTGCGAGGTGTGGTAAACGCCCTTGGGAAAGTGGATGTGCGCGCCTGCCATGGCGGCCGCCTTGACCAGAGTCAGCGCGGCCGTGTCGTCGGCGATGCCGTTGCCGATGCAACCGAAATCACGCGCGCTGACCGAGTCGCGAAGCTTGGACTGGATCGAGCGGCCGACCGCGCCAATGCCAGCCTGCAGGAAGCCCAGCAGTGATGCGCCGGCAGAGCTTGCCAGCGCTGCCACTGTGGCCACCACACCGCCAAACCAGGTGCCACCCACCAGGGAGGCGCCAGCCGGCCCGGCAAGGTCGGTGCGCATCATGGCGGGATTGCTGATGTGGTCCTGCGTCCACTGGATGACGCCGCCGTTGCTGGCCGAGTTTTTCAGGATGAACTTGTAGGCCAGAGTCGAATCGAGCCACAGCACGCACTCGCCACGCGCATCGAGCGAGATTGGGTTAGTGTTGGCGATGCTCAGGGCCGCGTCCTGCCAGGTGGTTGCTGGTGTGGTGGTGCCGGCGATGTAAGTCTCCAGTGTGCCGCCTACCATAGGCACGCCGTTGGCGGAAAATTGAAATTTCGGGATTGCAGCGATAACACTTGCCATGGGTTTTCTTTCTGAAATGGAAAAAGCCCTGGCGGGTGAGCGCACAGGGCTTACAGTTGCGGGATGGAATTTACTGACTATCTACTCTTGAAGGCGCTTGTCGTCGTGGTGCTGGCGGCGGGTTACGCCTTCTGGAAGGGTCTTACTGGGCGGTAAGCACCGGGAACACATTGGCACCAGCCGCGCCCGCGCGGTTCATGTACTGCAGCAGTGCATTGCCCTGCACCGTGCCGGGTTTTAATGCCTTGGCCAGATCGTCGGGGTTGGACAGCAGCTTTGCCAGCGCGTTGTTTCGTGTCTTGCCGGCCGTTTCGCGCAAGCCCGTCAACACGGGCGCAGTGAATGCGCCAACGAACGGAATGCGCGTGGCCAGCACGCCCAGCACCTTGTTATCCAGCACGCCCAGGTCATTGAGCGCGGCGAGCTTTTGCGCCGTGTCCGAGCCACTGACGCGGCCCAGGTTCTCGGCACGCAGCCCGCGCTCGACGGCCTTGCCGACTTCGCCCAGCGTGGCGTTTTCCTGCGGCGTGAACAGTTCGCGGTTCGCGCCTGAGCGGGTTTTGAGCCACTTGGCATACTTGCTGGTCAGCTCGTCCGATGCGTTCGCTGTGCTGGCGCCTTCGGTCACGGCGTAGCGCTTCATGTCGCCGATCAATGCCGGCTGGTCGCCCACCAGGCGATTGAGCGCCTTCACGTCATCGACCTGAGAGCGCCGGCCGCTGTAGAACTTGCCGGGAATCTCGGCGCCCTGAATAGCCGTCTGACCATCGGCCCCCTGCCGGAACATACCAATTTGCGGCCCGGTTTCAAATTTCAGTTTCTTTGCCCCATGGGCGGCCAAGGCTTCGCGGTAGGTGTCCGCCATGTCCTGCATAAACAGCTCGTCAGGCCCAGCGTTGCCTGCCGCCGCGCTGTTAATTTTGTCGTCAATGGCTTGAATCATTTCCTTCAAGGCCGCGCTTTCTTTGGTCGCCCCCTTTTTGGCAACAATTTCCTTCCACTGCTCATTGATAGACGAACGCAGATTTTGCACCGTGCGAAACGGCACCGCCTTGCTGATCGTCTCGGCACCCGGCAAGTCGCCAGCCGCGTTATCCGCCATGCGCTGAAAACCCGCCTCCACATGGTCGGCCGCGTAGGCATTGCGCCCGCCGCCGTTGCGCAGCATATCCAGCAGCGTTGCCGGGTCATCGTCGGGGATGAATCCGCGCTCGTGCATGGTGGTCGCCATGGCTTCGATGTCGCGCCCGTTCCTGGCCACCAGCCCGGTCGTTTTCGACTGCTTGCGGCCCAGCTCGGAGATTTCCCTGCCCAGGTACTCGCCGGGCCGGATGCCGCCCTGGCTGCGCACCGCCTGTTCGAGTGATTGCGTCTGCCCGGCCGATTGCGGAATGGCCTTGATGGCGGGCAGTGTCTGCATGCCGACCTGTTCAGCCGTGCGAATGGCGTCCGCCGCCTTGCTGCCCGTGCCGAACGTGCCCGGCCCAAGGTATTCGGCAGAGGCCGATTTCATCCGGTCAATCGGCAGGTTCAGCGCGCTTTGGTCGAATGGATCGACCGAATCAAACAGCGCCCTCACGCCCTTGCTGGCCTGTTCCCGTGCGGGCACGGCGTAGGACTGGATTGCCCCGCCCGCCCGCGCCGCCGCATCCTGCACGCTCAGGTCGATCGGCGCAACCCGTTCGAGCGCCGCGCGCATCTGGCCCTGCTGCACCCGCTCGGCGTCGCCGATGGCATTGGCCCCGGAGGTCTTGAGCGTGCGCTGGAGCTGGCTGACCGTGGGGTCTTGCAGGATTTGCGGAACGGTCTTTTGGTAGCCCGGCAGCATGTTCGGGCCTTGCTGGCTCAGTGCGGCGCGCAGTTCTTCGGGTTTCATGCCTGTGAGTTCGGCCAGCCGGTTTGCCAGCTTGACCTCTTGCGGCTGGCGCATTGCACGGATGCCACGGCCCGCAGCGCCGACCGCCGCGCCGATGCCCTGTACCGCCACCGGCAGCACGCCGCCAATGAGCGCACCCGTGGCCGCGTCATCTGGGTTGACCATGCCGGCCGACACCGCGCCACCGATGGCGCCACCCGCCGCACGGATGCCCACATCGGCCGCCCGCCCGCCGAGCGTGGTCGCGGCCTGGCCGCCCAGCGTGAAGCCGCCCGACCGGAGCACTTCGACCAGCTGCGCGGCGCGCGGCACATTGGCCACCATGCCCGGCGCCAGCCGCGCCAGGCCGTTGCCCAGCGCGCTGCCTGCGCCGGCCGTGCCGGCAATCTCGCCGCCCAGCTTGCCCGCGCCATAACCCAGCGAATCGGGCCGGGCGCCCCGGCTTTCTAGCGCCGCGTCCATGCCCTGGCGCCGCGCGGCATTGTCCGCACCGGACTCGAACGGGCGGATCAGCGTCGCGCCGATGGAGCCCGCGCCGCGCAGCGCGCCCGCGCCCAGGTCCACGCCGAACTGCTTGACATCGCGCAGGCCACCCAGGGCGGTGTCCAGCACGGTGCCGGCAAACGACTTCTCGGGCGCGGCCTTGGCCACCGGTGCGCCGCGCATCTTGCGGATCTCATCGGCAAACACCTTGGCATCGTCGGCATTCCCAGCGGCATCCGCCTTGATGAGCGCGGCATGGAGTTGTTCGAGTGTGGCCATTATTTGTACTTCTCCAGCAAGCTATCCACACTGGCGGGCGCCGATTTTGTAGTGGTTGCCTCGGACGTTCCGCCGTAGTTGCGGTTGATCGTGTCTACCTCCATCAGTCGCAGATTCTTTGCGCGTGCGTTGATCTGCTTAATTTCGGTCATGCGCTGCTGCACCAGCTTGGTATCGTTGATGTTCTGGAACAACTCGTTCCAAGCGCGCTGGGCGTCGCCATCAGTCTGCACACCTTTGTTTAGGCGCAAGGAATCATTGCGCAGCTTCTCCATTTCCGACTTGAAACTGGACAGGTTGCGACTGCCCTCGGTGGATATGCCGGCAGCGTTTAACGCAGAATTGGCCAGATTCGACGCCGGGCCAAAACTGAGCTTCTTGTCAGTAATGCGCTTTTCCACTACGCCCAGGCGCTCATTGATGCCCTCTGCTGTGTCGGCCGCATCCTGCGCCTCAATGCGCAGCTTGAGTGCCGCCACCGGCAGCGGCTTGGCTGGCGCACCCGCTGCGCCGGGCTTGGTTTTCTCAAACTCCAGCCGTTCGCGTGACAGGCCGTGCGATTGCGCGGCCCGGCCTTCAACCATGTTTTGCCCACGAATCTGGATTTGCTGGCCGTTAGCGGTCAATCCTTCGGTGGTGCGGTTGTGCCGGCCGGTTTCGTCAACCTTTTTCACGTCCAGGTCATAACCCTGCTTTTTCCAATACTGCTCCAGCCGCTCTTTGTTCGTTAACCCCTCCTGCACTTTTTGCGCGATAAATGCTGGATCGTAGTTCGGCTGCATGCGCGACACATCAAGGCCGCGCGCCTTTGCCTCAGCGCGCGCCCGGTCGTAGCTTGGCTGGTCGGTGACGCTGGCAAGCAATTGACTGGCAATCGCCATTTGCTGCATGGTGGTCTCCAGTTGCGACTTTTCGGTCGCGGCCTTGTCTTTTGCCAAGTCTGCGGCCGACTTGGCATAGGCGCCCGCCTCCTTGCCGAGTCCAGCCTGATACAGCGCGTTGGTGTTGGCCGTGCTGTCGGCGCCAAACTTGGAATAGACGCCGCGCAAGGTGTTCTGGTCGGCCACGCCGCGCGTGTATTCGTCCATCTTCGCGCCGTTCACCAGTTCGGCGAGCTTGTTTTGCCGGCCCTGCGAGGCTTCGGCGTCGTATTCGGCCACGGACTTGACGCCCCGGCCGGCGAGGTTGTAAATGCTGCTGTCAATAGCCATGTGTACCCTTAGAAGTTCTGACCAAGGTCTTGATTGCCAAAGATCGAGCCTGAGCCGAAGCCGCCGCCGCCACTGATGCCAGAGCCACCATAAAGGCTATTGGCGCCGCCGTTGTACTGATTGAAGGCCGACACGCCGCCATTGAGCGAGTTCTGCCAGGCATTGCCCTGCGCCAGATAGGCCGAGCCGCGTGCATTGCCCACGCCCTGCTGTGACTGGCTGATATTGTTCGCCATGTTCTGCCCGGCTGCGCTGACCTGGTTGGTCGCCTGCTGGCCCGCGCCCGACAGACCGGCGAGCTTGTTGTACTGGCTGTTCTGGTCGGTGTTGAAGCGGTTGTAGGACTCGTTCGCCTTGGTCGAGCCGTAGTCGTTGCCGAAGCGGGTAAGCGCCTTGAGCGTGGCGCCAGACAGCATCGAGCCGCCCGCCGCCGCTTGCCGGTTAATCCCCTTGGTGCCTTCATTGAGGCCAAACTGCAGGCCGTTTTGATACACCGGATCGGCGTTCAGGTCGGCTTGGCTGAAGCTGCGCCCAAACTGGCCGCTGTTCATCAGGTCGGCCAGCTTGTTATTCGCCTGCACGCCAGTCTCGCGGAATGGCGCGTTGTCGGCGCGGGTCGTGTCGTACTGGTAGCGCTGGGTCGCATCGGACTGCGCGGCGGCGGCCGATTGCGCGTCGGCTGCGTCGCCGGCGGCGCCGGAGGCCATCATGCCGCCCGCCAGCGCGGTGCCTGCCATTAAATAGGTTCCTGCACTGATGCCAAAAGCCATATTAAGCCTCGATTCTTTCCGCTGCCGCATTGGCCGCAAGTTGCTTGTTGTCCGCACCGCCCAGCAGTTCGGACGCCTTGGATTCGGTGAAAAGCTCTGTCAGCTTGTCGGTGTCGGTAATGTTTTCAGGGTTTGGCAGGAAGTTGGTCCAGCGCGAATCCTCCAGCGCAAAGACGGCGTTTTTCATGCCCGGCTTGCAGGTAATGGTTTCTCCCGCCGCCACATCGCGCCAGCCGCCATCCGTGCTGACGCGCAGCCGGCCCATGCTGACGACAATCAGGTGTTCCGTCTTGTGAACGGCCCCGGTCACGGTCACGCCCTTGGGGATGGTCATCTCGCGGGCATACAGGCCGGGCGCAAAGTAATGCCGCACCGGGCAATCTGCCTGCGGCAGGGCCAGCATGGCGCGCTCCAGGCGTTCGGCCTTCTCGCGCTGCGTGACTGCTGGCTTGACGCTGAAACCGGGGCCGTAGGTCGCTTTCATGGTTACGGCGTTGTCACATAACCAGATGCCACCAGCGTAAGGGCTGCAGCCGCATCGCTCAGCGCTTGAATCGTGCCGCCCGCTGCCAGCGTCTGCCCGATGCAGCCCGACACGTTGAAAGTCTCGCCCGGCGCCACCACGCGGCCCGAGCAGACGACATTACCCACGCCTGCGGCGCCCCCCGATGGCACCAGGTGGATGGTGACGGCTTGCGCTGTGGCTGTGGTGTTGGTCACGCTGGCTGCGCTGATGGTGGTCAGGCTGTTGGCTGAGGCTGCGTAGTAAATCACCGCGTCAGCCGTCAGTTGCACGCCGTCAATCAGGCGTTTGGGGAGTCGTTGCATGGGCTACCTTGGGATAAATGTGATTTTCGGAACCGCTGCATAGGTCACGCGGATGGCGTCGCCGGTCAAAATGGACAGCATGGAAGTGAGCAGACCCACATCAGTAAAGGTCGCGCCGCGTCCGTACTCCTGCTTGCTGACCGTGCCGCCCGTCACGACAAAATAGCCGTCCCTGCCGGCCCGATAAGTGAACGGAGAAGCGCTCACAGCCACGGACTCAGGCGCCGTCATGGCGCGGTCGGGTATGGGTTGCATGACCATCTCGCTGACCGATGGCGCATCGACGGTGCTGGGATCGGTTGACACCAGGGTATCGCCACTGCTGCCACCCAGCACGCCACCCGTGCGGCTGATGATCTCGATCAGCGAGCGGTAGGCCTCTGGCGTCAGCGTGCCGTCCGCATTGACGAAGCGGATGCGTGTGGATAGGTTGATGGCGGTCATACTGTGCCTGGCTCGCCTTCGACCACCGCGCCCAAGATGGCGAACCGACAGGGATCGGTGAAAGACAGCTCCCAGACGCGGTTTCTGCCACTGCCGAGCCGGTTGAACTTGGCGCGGGCGCCGTATTCACCGACTTTGCCCACCGTGGCGCTTTTCTCGTTGCTCCAGGTGTGACCGCCATCACTTGAATAGCGCAGCATCAGCTTGGGGTCCGATCCTTGCCCGACAGCCAGGCCTACGCCGGTTTCCATGTCCACCTGCAGGGATGAATAAAACAGCCGGTTTTGCAGCCCTTCGGTGGTCGCCGTGGTGCGAATCCTTTTGATCGGCCCGCCGTCATCTGTGAAGCAGTCAAGATCGAGCGCATAGACCGCACCGGTTTCATGGTCGCCCACCAGATGCGCGCCATTGAAAAACACGCAGCAATTTGCCCGCCAGCGGCTCAGAACGCCCGTGGCCGGGTTCATCCATGCGCGTTCATGCCATGCCTGCGTAGATGCGTCATAAACCCATGTAGCCTGCGCAGTCGGGAAGGTCAGCACATAAAAAATATGGCCTTCCTGCTGATAGGTGAAGGCAAAGGCGTCACTCAGCGTGTAGCCGGCCAGCGCGTGTTCGAGCGCGTGCGTGCTGATGCGGGTCGGCGTGTAGCCTGCTGCGCGCCAGACAATCCCGGCCCCCTTGTCGTCAGCACCGAGCCAAAACACCGTGTTGTCAGCCTTGCAGATCGTGCCGGCCGCCGCACAGCCGTGCTCGATGAAGGTGTTGCCGCTGCGCTGAAACGGGAAATCGCTTGATCCGGTGTTCATCCAGACTTCTGCCGACAACTCGCCAAATAGCCACAGCTCGCGGTGATCCGAGATCAGGCCCACCGTGTTATCGGGCGAGCCCTCTGCACTGGCGAAGTCCAGCGCGTCCCATGTGGCGCCATCGTAGGGCGTCTGGTTGAGCCAAAACGACTGCGAGCCGGGATGACCCGTGACGATGAAGTAACCATCCTGGTAAGTCGCGCGCTTGACGCCAGCCGGGAAGCCTTCGGAGTCAATCGCCTTCATGGTTGAGGTCGCCGTGTCGATGATCCAGCCCGCCATGCCGTCAACAATCAAGACCTGCGAGCCGTTGGAACACATGCCAACCTCGCCCGAGAAGGTGCTGATAGTGCCGAGCGCGACGATGGCAAAGGACGCATCGACCCGATAGACGGTGTTGCCCGCCACCCACCAGCTAAAGGCGCGCTCTTTCCAGGCGGCGCGGACCGGGCCAGTGGGAAGCGTGAATTTGCGCACCGTGCCGGGCGTTCCGTACAGTGCCGCGGGCGCGCGCGGGCTGGCGTTGTCCAGCTCCATGAAACAGTTCACGCTGCGCTGGGCGTCGATGTTGCTGGAACGTGCGGCGTAGGCTGGGCCGATAAACGGCAACTTTGTTTTCATCAGTCAGCCACAGAAAAGGAAATGACCTCAGAGGCAATCGAGCTTTCCAGTGCGCGGGCCTTCTTGGCATCCCAGCGTTGGGCGATCTCGGTGCGCTTGTCCTGCGGCACGCCGAATTTCAACGCCAACTCACTCGCCACGCCGTAGCCCAGCGGGTTGAGCCAGTAAAGCGGCAGCATGGGCGCGGCGATGATCTCGACATCCGGGACTTCGCGCTGATATTGCAGCGTCAGCACCGGGTTGACCGATGGCACGGGCCACAGCAGCAGCTCACCCAGCGGGTTCATGCAAAAGTGTGTGGCGCTGCCGGCCTGCGTGCGGTCAGGCACGGCCAGCCACTCGGCATGCGTCAATTGCATCAGCCGCACCCTGGCGCCGCTGGCGGCACTCCAGGCGACCGGGTGGCCGTAGTAGTCGTCAGGCAGCGCCACCGCTTGCACGCCATCCCAGGCCAGCGCCACTTCGCCAGACAATGCCGGCCAGTGGTAGCCCATCAGCGGCAACTCTTTCAGCACGCCATTGAGTGCGCGCAATGCCGTCTGCATGTCGCTGCTGCTGGCGGTTTCGCCGTCCGCAATCACGCCCAGGTGCTCCAGGGCGTCGGTGCAGATATCAGAGGCGGCGAGCGTCCACGGGCCGCCGAGCAGGACGATGGCCATTTACAGCGGCTCAGCAGTGAAGGAGTAGCGCGGGATCTTCACGGCGCGCATCTTGTCGTCGTCGCCCTTGACGTGCGTGTCAATCACGGACGATTTCAGGACGTTCAGGAAATTCTCATCAATGACGACCTCCACATCACGGCGGATTTGCAGTAACTGGAAGTTGTGCCCGATCAGTACATCCCCCTTGTCGCCGCCCTCGCCCTCGCTATGGACGGTGATTTTGTATTTGCGCAGCGCCTTGACCTTGGGGGTCTTGGCGTTGTCTTCTTTGATTTCAGCTTGTTCACTCATGGGTGTGTCCATAAAAAAAGCCAGCGGGTTAGGCTGGCTTTTTGGGGTTTCAGAGGTGATTACAGGGATGCGCCACTTTCCAAACGAACGAGCCAAGCTTCGTTCAAAATTTTGGTGGTTGTCACGGCCTTCCAGCCCACGGAGCTGCGCTGGTTCAGCGGATCAGCCGAACCGGCAGAGCCCAGCGGCTTGACGATGGTCTGCATCGCTTCGCCGGACAGCGGGCACACGCCGTAAGAGTCAGCGGCAAAGATCAGCGTGGCGTACACGTCGAAATTCACACCGTTGTTCTTGTAGAGCGCGGTCCCTGCTGCGCCACCGCCTGCGAACACCTTGGCGCTGGTGGATGAGATGAAGCGGATGTTCTTGTACGCGCCGATCTCATCTTCCATCACGCCCATTTGCGCCGGGTAATCCGATACAGGTTTGAAGCCGATCAGGTTTTCCAGGTCAAACTCGGTATCCGGGTGAGCCACGCCGATGAATGCCTTGCGCACTGCACCCGTGCCGACGCCGGTCGATGGCGGGATGCCCTCCTTCATGAACTTGGCGTTCTGGTTCTTCAGGAAGCGGATAGCCTTGTCCAGGTCAGACGCGGTCAGCTTGTTGTTGACGTTGACGCGAGCCGCCACGCCACTGGCATACGCCACGTTGGTCCCAGCCACCAGTACATCGCGGCGGATCAGGTCAATCGTGAGGCCTGCCTGGTCGCCCAGAACATCGGTGGCCTCGGTGATTACTGGGTCTTGGTTGACCATATCCACCACATCCGAGAGCGTGATGAAGTCGCCGTATTGCGCCAGCGTGGCGGTGATGTCGGTCACAGCTAGGCTGGAGCCGGCAGGTGTCACGCCCTCGACGAGTGGCGTGGTCGCAGCAGCCAGGGCCGAATAGCGACGGAACTTGATCTGATTCCCAGATTTCTTGCTGATGGGGCGCTTCTGGCCGAAACGGCCGTGCACCTCAGAAGGCTTGGCGCGCTCCAGCAGGTTGCGGTCGTAAAAGGCTTGCGTGCCGGGTGGGACTTGGGTGATGGTGGTGGTTGGCATGATTTACTTTCTATCGGGCTAGTAGCCCTTGACTCTGCGGACTTCCTTTTGAAATTCCGCGTCGGTCATGTTTTGGAAACGACGAACATCCTGCAGCGCGGCATCGGGCGAGGACTTGACGCCCCCGCCCGAGCCTGCGCCGGGAACACTCATCGCCGACTTTTGCGCCAGCTTGGCGGACTCGGCAGCAAAACGCTTGCCGATATTCCGCTCGGCATGCGCCAGCTTTTCTTCAGTGATTTCGCGGATGACCGCAATTGGGTCTTGCCGGGTGTCGTGGTCCAGCGCAGAAAGCCGCGTTTCCAGCGATTTCAGCAGTTCAGGGTCCAGATCGTTGCTGAAAATTCCCGGGTGGGCCTTGTCAATGACGTTCTGCCACTCCTGCGCCTGCTGGTCACGTTGCTGTGCGGGCGCCGGGTCTTGCGTCACGTAGCGGATGGCTTCGGCCAGTTCTGGATTGGCATCCAAAATAGTTGGCTTGCTGGCTTCGCGGCGTTCGCTTTCCCGCTCCCTGCGCAGTTGCGCGGCTTCTTGTGCCGCCTTGGTCGCCCAGGCTTGGTTATCCCTGGCGATCTTCTCGGCCTTCTCGACACGCGCTGTCAGTTCAGCCATGGGGTCTGGCTTTGCGGCCTCGTCCTTGGCGATCACGACCGGCTCGGGCAGCTTTTCAGCCACCACAGGCGCCTCAATAGCACCAGCTGCGGGAGTGGCTTGCGCCGCCGCGTCCAATGCCGCTGCAGCGGCGTCATATTGCTTTTGGTATTCCGTTTCGTCCACTGATTACTCCTTGGGGTCGGTTGGCCCGATAGTCCCTGACTTCAATCTGCTGCGGCCTCATCGGCTAGTGCAGCGCTCAGCCCGTCGCGTTCCTGTTGGAGCGTTTCGGGCATGTCTCGCAAGTCGCAGAGCGCTTTGATGCGCCCACGCACTTGTTCGGATTCCTGGCTAACCAGCTGCACGGTCAGCGACTCGATGCGGCTGTTGATCTCGGCCAACAGGTAGGGCCAGCCGGATTGGATGCCCTGCAGCGTGTTGCCAATCTCGGTCAATCGCGCCTTGGCGTTCATGGCTGACTCTGTTCAGACAAAGAAAAAGCGCCATCTGTGGGCGCTTGTTCGGGTTGTTGCGGCTCTGGCATTCCAGGCGGCTCTAGCGCCTCGCCTTGCGGCTCCTGCTGCTCCATGGGCTGCTCTGGCGCGTATTCTTGCGCCTCGTTGGCGGCTTCCGACTCTGGCGCTTGCGGACCAGTGGCAATGTCGGGCGTCGTGCGCGCCTGCAGGCCAACGCTGGACGCCAGTTCTTGCAGTGATTGCTGATCGAGAAACGGCAGCACCAGCTTGAGTCGTTCGGTTTCAGCTTTGAAGCGGTCAACCTCGCGGCCCTGCTCGGCGATGCGGTTACTATGCTCTTTGGCTTCGTGGTCGGCTTCGAGCTTGTCCACATGGTCGCCGGCCTTGCCCAGCGCCTCGCCCATCTGCTCCATCTGCTGCTTCATCTGGTCGAGCTGCTGCTTGACTTGCGGCGGAATCTCCTGCTCGCCTTCTTCCTTGAGGATGGGCGACTCACGGCCAATTTCCATCACATCCCAGGTCTGGTTCAGCAACTCGCGCGCGTCGATCAGTGGCGCGGTCATTGGGTTGCCCATGGCGAAATCAGAAAAAGCTCTGAGTTTGTTGGTCAGTACTTCCTTTTGCATAAATGAGCTGGTGCCGGTGGCCTGCCAATCCATAAACGAGTGCTTGCCGAACTGCTTGATCTGCTCCCACACGCCGGCAATCTCGTCGCCGTGAATCTTGCGCACGGTTTCCACGTCAAGAAATTTCAGGTTCCACTCGATCAGGCTCTCGACCATCGGCTCAATCCAGAGTTCGTCAATGTTCTGGATGACCTCCTTCATGGGCAGGCTGGACGCCGACATAATCATACTGATGCCGGATGCGGTCTTGTTTAGGTTGCTGCTGTCGTCGCCCTGCGTGTACTTGGTGATTCCGGTATCGTCGTCGCTGAACTGCTCAGACATGCGGATCACATCCATCCATCCGCCTGTAATGTCGGGCTCGACCTGGTGCAGGATGGCGGTTTGTCGTTCTTCCGGCGACAGGCCCGGCTTCATCTGGTAGACCTTGCCGGGAAACTTCTTGAAATCCTCAGTCGCCAGGAACTTGGAGCGGTCCACGCTGGCCGTACCCAGCAAGCTCATACCCTTACCCTCCATGAACAGGCGGAAAGCGGCATTCGTGATCTTTTGCGGGGTCGCGTTGTTCTCGGCGACGCCAATACCCCAGACTTCATGCGGCACGTCCTCATAGACGCAGCGCAGGGCGGGCGCACGGCCATAAGGCGACTTGTCAACCTTGACAACGACGCCGCCTGCCATGATGACCACCACCTCAACCATCGGGTCGGACGGGTCGGCTTGTGCGTCGCTATCCACGGGTTCAGTTGCGTCATCCTCAGCGGAAACACCCTTCATGGCAGATGCTGGTACCTTGCCAAAGAAGCGTGCGACCTTGATGCGGTCATTCTTGTGCCAGTATTCAACATTGCCGCGCAGTTGCTGCGTGCGGGCGCTGCCGTTGTCCTCGACACTCCCCTGATTCAGTAGGGCGGTTGCGATGTTGTTGTAACGCTTGTCCGACGCCCATGCGGCAACGGTATGCGGACTTTCCAGTGTGGCCCAAAACACGCCCAGGCCGTCACATATCTCGCGCGCCTCAGGATCGGGAATCACATCCATGGTGTTGCCCAGCTCAAAATAAGGCGCATCGAACTTGTATTCTTCTTCTTTGAGCGCGGTAAAGCCGGCCGAATTGTCGGCGCTGGTTTCCTTGATTGTGGCCTCGCGCACGAACGGCCCAAACACGAAGCCCGTGCCGTAGGTTGCCAGCGTGCTCACGCCCGCCTTCATCATGGCCTTGAACTTCATGCGCCCGAACTGCTCCGTCAGGATGTCCTCGATGGCGTCCGCGTAGGGTGCCAGCTTCTCGTTCGTCGGCGCGGTGTCAAACGGCAGCTTGCCAGCGCCAAACAGCGCATCATTGATCTTGGCGCGTGCGGCCCTGACCTTGTTGCGGGTCGAGCCGACAAACAGGCTTTTAGCCTTCTTGGCTTTAGCCAGTCCCGTGCCGCTAGTGTCGTCGTCGGCCGGGATGCGCATCACATCGCGGTAGCACTCCAGCATTTTCAGCTCTTGCGGCTTGCGCGCGGCCTCCCAAGCGATCAGCCGTTCTTCGAGAAGCAGCGCCAGCGCGGAGGTTTGTTGTAGTGTGTCGTTCATTGGTTCTCAGAAGAAAAAGCCGTCAGCGTCGGCGCTGGCTTGCTCAATGGGCATCATGTTGGATGAAGCAACCACGGGGCGCGCAAAGGTAAGTCCCAGCGCGTCGGCGGTATCTGGCGACCTGAAGCCGCGCTTCTTCATATCCTCTTTGCGCTCCATCTTGAGCGCGCTGTTGCTGTCGTAGCTGTACCTGATCTGGGTCAAGTCAGCCTGCATTTCGTCGCTGTCCGGTATCTGTGCCGGTTGCGCTTCCATCCAGGCTTTCATCTCGCCCCACATTTCGGCTCGCTTGTTGGTGTACTTCTTGGCGTCGTAGGGTGACTCGGAGCTATTCACTTGCACTAGGTCCGTACTGCCGTAGGGGATCAACTCTTGCAGCCGGTCATAAACCCCTGCGCCCAGCCCGCCCACATCGACGGCCACCTGGTCGGGCTTGACTTCCTTGATGATCTGCAGCACCAGCCCGGCCACTTCCATGGTGCTTTTCTTGCTGTAGCTGCGCAGCCAATGCACCTTTCGGCCCTGGCGGTAGCAAATAGAAGTCCGGTCATCGCCAAAGCGCGCCGGATCAACCCCAATCAGCTTGGGGCCGACCGCCTCGGCGTCTGCCTTGCGCGCCTTCACTACGATGTCGCCCTTGATGTACGGGTCCAACCCAGACACCTGAAAGGCTTCAGCCGCCGTGGCGGGATATTCCTGCTTGAATAGCGTGTCATCGCGCAACTCGACAGTCTTGGAGCGCCGCCATGCCATTTGCTCTAGCGTCAGGCTGTAGGCGTCGCGGTAGTCCTTTTCCTCGGGCGTCAACTCAAACCCTGGTGGCAGCCTCTTGACATACTCAGGCTGCCAGAACCACGGCACAAAAATAGCGATGTACTCCGACTGCCCAGCCTCTGCGGCCTGCCATTGCTGATGAAAATAATTACCGATTCCGTTGGCAGTCGATTCCATGATCGACTCTGTATCTGGTGCGTCAGGGATGGCCTGCAGGATGCCAGCGGCGTGCATCTGGGCATTCGGCCAGAATCCCACCTCGGAGCCGTGAAAGAGCTGAATCGTGGAGCCTCGCCCCACCGCCTTATTACCCGCCGTCCCGACCTTGTAGCCTGAATCCAGCTTATTGAAGTACAACTCCTTGGCGTTCGATGCGCTCGTTCCAGGCTTGACCAGCACCGGGCAATTCTCGTGATACCTGTTGGCAATCTCGAACAGGTTGTTAGTCGCTTCTTCTTCATGCGTCAGGATAAAGGCCCGCAAGCCTTTGGAATGTGTCACGCGCCAGTAATAACGGCCTTCCACATAGGTGGAGCATCCTTGCTGCCGACCCTTAAGGATCAGCGCCCTGATGCGCCCTGTTTCCTGGCGCTGCTGCTCCAGCCGCTCATGGATATACAGCTGCGCTGCGTTCAAGACGAATGGCTCGACCTTGGCATCCTTGGTGCGGATCTTCAGGCACTTCGATGCATAGTGCAGGAAGTCGTCTTTCAGGCGCTGCCGAACGTCAAGCTCCTGCTCGGTCATTTGAGCGCATCAAGCGCCGCCTCGTGGTTCGTCACAGAGGCGTTCATTTCGATGCTGGACAGGCGCGGATGCACATAGGGCGCTGCCATATTGGCCGCAGCCAGTCGCTCGCGCGGCTCAGCTTCAACGCTGCGCATCACGCTCAGGATGTACTCCAGCGGGCTAATGCCTTCTTCCATCGCTTTATCAGCAATCTCTCGCGTCTTGGTTGTCGCAGCGCCAGCTTTGCGCCCCGCGTTCTTGCGTGCCCCGCCGCGCTTTGAATTGGTTTGATTATTTTCAATCATTCAAAGGCTTTCAAAGAGTTGACTAACCCCCCATCGGGCTACGCTTGCGCGCTGGGTGTTGCCGTTCGCGCTGCCCGGTAGGTGCGCTTACTGCGGAGAAACCAGCGTTTACCCGCGCTGGTCGGCGCCGTGCTCGCCGATGAATCGGGGTTCAATTGGTGCCTGCAATGTCGCAAGGCGTAAAAATAGCCGCGTGACTTGCATCAGGCGGCTGAAATGTTTAGGGCGAGTTATGCCCCTACCCAAATTCTGCCCTAATTTTCGAGCCTGTCAAGCGTTTTCACACCACCCCACAAAAAATAAGCCGCTTCATCAGTGCATTCCGAGCTTCCATCAGTATCACTGTGCGCTCTTCTGGGTCAGCAGGCAGGCGCGGGCTACTCCATACCGATGCGCCCGTGTACAGGTTTCTCGCCTGCAGCTGCAACACCGTTCGATGAGCCGGGGACATTTCAAATATTTGGAAATTGATGGCCTCACACGTTGAGTTGTTGATGGCGCCATCCACCGCGTCATCATCCTCGCGCGTCTTGTTGGGCACTGTGCCGCGAAACATCGGACTGGAGTTGATGCCACCCACATGCTGATAGCCGCTGGCCCATCGGTGCCATTGGCGCAAAAGGTCACTCAAGAGGTTGCGGCTGTCGTCAATCATGGCATCCCTTTATTCATCACGCCCAAACCCCAGCCAGCGGAAACGCCGCCCTCTGCCCAGCCAGCGCACGCGGAAGCATGCAATCGGCTACCGGCCTCAGCGCCATCAGCCGCGCATTCCTGCGCCTGAGGTTCCGCGCCTCATTGCAGTTTGACCGTCCACCCTCCTTGGGTGCAAGCATTGGCGCAGGCTTGGGCGCATCCTCACCAGTGCCAATCGCGTACACCGGGCTTGGCTGCCCCTGTGCTGCAGCTCTGAGCCAATGGCTGATATATGCCTCTTGCTGGCCGTGCAGTGCATGGAGATGCTTTTGCACCGTGCGAGCCGATAGACCGGACTTGGCCATGATTAATGACTTGGTGCGCTTTTGCTGCGAGGTGAGGGCTTTGGCGGTCATGCTGCGCCTTTGATGCCGTGGGATTTCTCAATGGCGCGGACAAAAATCCGCCTGAACTCCGTGATGTCGTCTGGCGCTGAAACCATGCATAAGGCGACTTTTACAGAGTGCAGCGCTTCGGTGATCTGCTCGTCCGTCAGCGGCTGGCGCTCCAGTGGCGCAGATTGAGGGGTGGCGTAGAGTGGCGTGCTTGTCGCCTTTGGGTCAATCGCACGGTAATCGCCAATGGCGTTATGCCCGAAAATTCGCCTGTATTCGATGCCATCGGCGCCGGTGTAGTTGATGCGCCATGCCACCGGCTCATCAGGCAGGGCCAGGGCGGCGGTCAGCGCTTCGACGGCAGCATTTGCCATGCGCTCTGATTTGTTCGTGCTGGCGTACAGGCATTCGGCCAGCGCATTCAATGCCTGCTGGTGTAGTTCGCGCAAGGTCTTGGTCATAGTGCGGCCTCTTTTGCCATGGCTGCGTCGATGGCCTCGCGTGTGGTGGCGAAGCTCTTGTGCTCGCCGGACAGGACGATGTAGTTCTCGTCCCCGTCTTGCGTCCAGAGTTGCCAGCGAACGCCCGGATGGTCTAAGGTTGCCTTCATGACAAAAGCGTCCTGCGTCAACACAAAGTCCAGCCGATCGGTGTCGGTCAGTGATTGGCTGGCTGTTGGGCTTGGCAACCTCCCGCCTGTCGGACACAGCCCGGCAATATGCTGAGCTTCGCGCTCGTAATACCTATCCGTCTGCTGTGTCGCGGTTAAAATTGGCTCATCCATTTTCAGGTTCTTTCTGTTGGTGGCTAGAAGCCCGCCCGGTGTTGAAAGCACTTGGCGGGTTTTGTCGTTTTGCAGCACATATTTTACCTTTTTCACGGTCCAAATGGTTACCCATTCGATCATTTATTTGTAGCATAAAACCCTTTGCTGGCTTGACTTTGACGCGCTTTTCATGGGGTAAATTGCGCTATCGTTTTTGCCTGCTTTGGCTTCGGGTCTTTGGCCTTTTCCAGCACCGCGCGCGCCCAATCCATGCCGTTGGCCTCGACCCTCGCCTTTAGCTCTGGCGTCACGCGGATTTGCAGGACCGGCGAGCGGCCGGCACCCTGTACGCTCTTGCGACCCTGCCCACGTTCGGCGGGCGGGCGCTTGGTTGGGATGGTCATTTCCACACGCGCTCTACAGTTGCGCCGTTGCTTTCTGCCTTTTCCAGTAGGCGGCCGATTTCGGTTGCTTCGTAAAAATTGTTTGCGCCGTTCATGTAGTAGCAGTCGCCGTCTTTTTTCATCACGATTACCTGGCCTTTTGGCGTTGTCACAGTCGCCTCAGTCAGGGTTTCGCCAAAAATGTTTTCCTGGCCTTGTTCAAACGCTGTTTGGTGTTCTTGGTAGGTTTTCATTTTGTAGCTCCTGTTGCGGGCCTGCGTTATTGCCTGCCCATGCTGTTATTGTAATACATATTCATGGAGAAGAGTAATTGATTTTGTAATCTTTTTTGATTCATTTCCGCTATCTTTTTTGAAGCGCTTCACACCCATCCCTCAACCACCATATCAAGCAGCTTGTCAGCAGTTTCCCGGCTCATGGTCGGCAAGATGCACTGCAGCACCCCGTCGATCGCAGCGCTGTAAAACACGTCGAATTCCTCCTGAGGCATCGCGTCATAGCTGATGGACTTCACCAGCGGAATGATCTCGCCCGTGCGCGGATCAATGAACGGGTCAAAGTAGGCGGCGGCCAGCTTTACGGCGGTCAGGGCTTTTTCGATCGTGTTGTACTGCTCGCTGTTTTCCGTCACCAGCGCCAGCAGTGCCATGAACTTTCGATGGTGCGGCCCATTGCGGGGACTCGACCACTCCATCCTGAGCCACGCGCCCGGCTTCATGGTTTCGAGCTTGCGCTTGAACTTGGTCCAGGTTGTCTGATCGTCGGGCGTGGCACCACGCAGGCCGGCAGCGCTCTTGATGAGCATGCACTTCACTCCGTCCGCCCATTCAGCACCCGGTCATGCACCACGACAGCACGGGCGCGGTCGTGCAACACCTGGCGCATGCGCATCGGGCTTTTTGAGTGCCCCCACTGTGAAGCGCTCAGCATCCAGCACTCGGATACCCACATGGCAGCCATCACCAGGCGCGGATTGAACGGCGGGTTCATTGCGCCAGCCAATCCGCATAGGCCAGCGCAGGGCTATATCCCAACCCCATGCGGCAAACGCCGTTGTGGGCTGTGTGGCAGTGGTAGATGCCCATGTGTTTGATGATCCGGGGTTTCATGCTTCGCCTCCAATGTCGTTCCACCAAATCCAATCGGCATAAGCCTCGGCAGGGGTTACGCCAAACCCTGCAGCTCCGAGATCCTCGCAATCACGCTTGCAGAGCCAGACACCATCCTCAATAAACAGACGCGGTTTCCTTGGTTTCATAACTGACCTTTCGGCAAAGCGCGAGCCTTGACGGTGTAAGTGGCTTTCAGGGCAATGAGGTCGTCGGTCGTGTAGTGCTGCGTCGGGTGCGGGCCTTCCAGCGCCTCGACAGCATCCAGCCCGATGCGGTCAATCAGGTTCTGGCGAAACGACGCATTGACGGTGTAACCCTTGCGAGCGTACTTACTCGACCCGGCATTGCAGCTTTTGCACTGCAGCCAGATATTCAAGGGCTCCAGCGCAAGCTCTGGCCTGGCGCCCTTGCTCAGAAAATGCCCGCCATCCCATGCGCCGCCCGGCTTCCATGCGTCGGCGCTCTCCACCTCTGCCTGCGTCCGCTTGCAGCTCATGCAGCCGCTGCCCAGCGCGAGTTCTTCCAGGCGCCGGAATCGCTGGATTGCCACCTTGGCCTCCTTGAGCCACTCGCCACGGGTCTTGAGCTTGGCCAACTTGGCGCGGGTTTCGCGCCGGTCGGCAGCTTTTGCCTTGCGCTCCTTGACCGCCGCCACCTTGCGCGCCTTGCCGTTGACCGACACGGCATGCGCGATGGCGCAATCCTCGGAGCAGGCAATCGCGCCAGGAAGGTCGGGCGTGAACTTGCACTTGCAGTTCTGGCAGACCTTGGCCTTGACGGCGAAGAACTGGCCCAGCGTGCTTGCGGGCTTGCGGCGGATGTCTTTGCGGATCAATGTCATGCCGACCTCCCCGCAAGAATGTCAGCCGCCTGCCTGATGCGCTCACCCATGTCGGCATGGCGCATGACGAGCTGAAGGTCCATCAGGGCCGTGCGCTGGATAAAAGCCTCAGCAGCCTTTAGTTGCGCTTCAAGCCGGGCGATTTTGCGCAGTAGCGCGGCGTTGGAAAGCAGTTTCGTGGTCACTTCGTCACTCCCTGATGTTTTTCTCAATCCACAATTCCGACAACTCATGGCGCGCAGGCTTGTGCCCTGCGGCTTGAATGGCGCCCCCTACAGCAGCCCGCAGGCCCGAAAACATGCCGTAGTGGCTTCTGTCGCTTTCAAGCGCCTGGACGGCGCTCTGTGCGTGAAGCCACCAGCCCGGCGTCATCGCTTGCTGGGCGTAGTGCCGGGTTGCGCGGTTGAGGGCAGTCATGCCGGCTCCGATTCGTCGGCTTCAACGTCATCGCCCTGGCAGTTCGGGCAGCCGTATTTGCCAAGCGCGCCCCGGTCAAACGGGTAGCCGCAGCCGGCGCACGGGGTTTTTGCTTCTTCGCTCATGCCCGACCCCCTTTGCAGCGCCGCGCCAACTCGACCAGCCACACCGCCAGCGCTGGCGGCGTATGTTCGCGCTCAGTCTTGCTGACTTCCGGGCGCTTCGTGCCATTGCTTGCGCGCCCCACGTCGCCGATGACGTGCGTTGCCTCGCCCAGCACCATCGGCATGTCGGGAATATCCTGCGGCCGGCAGCCGACGATGTAGAGCCGGGTTTTCTTCTCGGCGCGATGGCCGAACCAGTGTTGATGAATCGGCAGCGTCCAGCCGCCAAATGCATCGGTCTTGCCCGACTCTGGCAAACCCATTGCCGGCCAGAGCTTTGATGCGTTCGGATGCTCCAGAACGCCGCCATGCTTGCGGATTTGTTCGATAGCCCATGGTGCCAGCGCCTTCTCGTCGTCGCGCGGCTTGGCGAACATGGCGAATGCGCCCCACGCCCGGCAAGGCGGGTGCGCCACCAACGGCGAACCACCGGCCCATGTGCGCGCATCCCGTTGTGCGTCATAAACATCCGTGCCCGGCAGCGTTTTGTAAATCGAGTCCTCGCGGGCGAAAAGGACGGCAACTGTTGCGGTCATGCCGCCACTCCCATGGCTGCCCACTCGGCCGTGCGCAGCGCTGCGGCCTCGTCAATCAGGGCGGTGTATTCGTCAGCCATCGTTTGCGCCTGCGCTTTGCGAGCCACAAGATCGGCGGCAGCATCAGCCGCGCGCCGGGCCATTGCTTCGGCGTGCTGCGCTTTGGCCGTAGCCAGCTCGTCGCGCAGCATCAACAATCGGGCGCGCACCGCAGGCGGCATATCTGCAGGCATCACGCATTGCCCGGCCAGCAGCAGCAGCGGGTCAATGGCGGGCCGGGACAGGGGCAGGTAGGCCACTTCGGCGCCGGCTGGCACATACCCCAGCTTGACCGCCTTTTCGACGCCAGCGGCGCGCAATTCAGCATCCCAACCCACGGACACGGTGACGGCCGGCGTGCGGCGTTCTTCGCGGGCCACGCGCACCAGGCGCTCGTAAGCGTCTTTGAACGCCATGCGCCCGCCGATTTCGTCACCACCTTGAACGACAGGCCGGGCCACTTCCCATGCCTGCGCCATCTCATCGGTCCACACGACCGTATTGCGCTCATCCAAGGCGCTCAGAGCCGTTGCCCAGGCTTCGTTCGCACCGGGACGACCCATAGCGGCGTCGATGGCCTCGATGATCACCTTGGGCGTCAGGCGGCCGGCGTGCTCGGTGCGGACGCGCTTCAGGGCGGCGGCCAGCGCATCGCGCGGGTAATGCTCAAGGTCGCCAGCCATCATCTCGACGGCTACCGGGCTGATGGACTGGCCCAGCAGTTCGGCGGTCGCGGCGATTTGCTTCATGAGCCACATCACGTCTTGTTCATTGAGCATTTTGGGTACCTTGTTGTTTGGCGCGGCGGATGGCCATGGCTTCGCTGGCAGCATCGAAGTTCGATTGCGTCTTGTCGGCCTGTTGGGCGCGGGTGTTGGTCATGGCCTGGCCGGTGGCCCATTGGGTCCGGTAAGCCTCTGCGTTTTGCAGCAGCGTGCCCAGGGCGTGATAGCCACGAATCACGAAGGCTTCGCTCACGCGGTCCACGTAGAAGCGGGCAACGCCGGGCGATTCGTCGTGGCCGATGCGCTTGACGAATTCCTTGACGTTGCTGTTGACCTTGGCATTGCGCGTTGGCTCGATGCCGTAGCGGGTGCAGTAGGCGTCGGCATAGGCTGACCACGTTGCACGGCAGGCGGCTTGCAGTTCGGTGTCCTGCGTGTCGTCGGCCTTGGCTTTGCTGGACTTCTTTTGTTTGGCAACAGGGAGAACTTCAATCACGGCCGGGAGTGCCGTAGGCGCTGCCGAATTGGATTGTTCATTGGATTGTTCAATGGACTGTTCTGTGCGTGTAGCCGAATAGGCTAGGGGGGTAGTAGCCGAA
>Ga0314855_100046_pt1 | contig 41501 bp, 57 predicted proteins | sample 2018CB1WmetaG_FD_203636 | JGI IMG/M metagenome (GOLD analysis project Ga0314855, IMG submission 203636) | Cryopeg brine viral communities from Beaufort Sea near Barrow, Alaska, United States - 2018 CB1W | ecosystem: Environmental > Aquatic > Marine > Coastal | place: USA: Alaska | collected... | reverse complement strand
AATATCTTTTTTTAAGTTTGCCTGTTTTTTTACGGATTGCAACCTGAACTGGTTCTGGTTTATTCGTTCCAGTTCTTGCCCCAAATAAATCATCCTGTAATTTGTATTTCAATGCTGGTAAATTTTTGAGCCATAAAGCTGTTCTTTTCATCTCCGGGTCACCAAAATAATATGGATGAACAATCTGAGTTGGATCTAAAATATTAGCTGATATATGGCCCAAAGGATTTTCAATACAGATAAACGGAATAGGTAATATGTATAAATCAAGGAAAAACTCGATGGCTTTATTTCTTTTTTTAATTCGCTCTACAGCCTTGATACCGTGTTTTTCTATATTACAGAAATGCAAACCAGCACTTGACAAATAAGTACAGGGAGGGAATGCAATCATCATATCCCAGTTTTTTAGTTTTGCAGCTTCAAAAACATCCATTTGTAAATGCCATTCTGGATGACCCCCAGAACATTCCTGAGTATCACACGAATAAGCTTCATGGCCCAATTTCCTAAATGCTTTCATAACTACCTGGCTTTCCTCGCATCCTACTAATATTTTCATAATTGCTGAATTTTTGATTTATAGAGTTTAATTATTTGATTGTTGCAGCTTTGCCGCCTCCTGTAGGATTTAATAATAGTACCGTTGATGTGCAGCTCATATCTGTGTGGGGAGATCCTGTCAATGTAGATAAGCACATCAACCTGGTCGAGTTCTCCGCACATCTTCCGGTACTTCTTACTTCCTTTATGCGGCTTCCGTTTTCGCATCAGCTTTTAGATCTGTTTCCGGTTCGAAGTCCTCGGCCTCATCTCCAAACTCCATAGCCACTTGTGCCCTCTCGGATTCTTTCCCTTCCATATATTCCAGGATCTCATCTTTCAGATCTTCAATACAGATCATCAGCTCATCAAAGAATTCATAACCTTCCTCCTGGTTACCACGTTTGGTATTTGGAGTTTCGAAGCTGATGGCTTTCCCGCTGGTAAGGATCTTATAACCGGAGATCTTCACAGAGGTTTCGCCATTCTTCTCCTCCAGGGTGAAAGCCCGGACCTTGAACTTGCTTAGCAGGTCCTCATCCAGTTGCTTCAGGTCGATTATTTTGGCCATCTGCGGTTTCTTCTTCATCTCTGTAAGCAGGACAAAGTGTGGAATGAGCTTCTCAAAGGCTTCCCTTAAATCTTCGTGGATGGGAGAATCGGCCTTCGCCTTGATGTTGGTTTTCCGATCCATGTCGGTCTGGTCATACTCCCATTTCAGGAAGATGGTGTTTGTGATTTCTGCATTCTTGATTTCAATGTGCATACTATTGGGTTTTAATTGTTAAGGATTAATTGTTAAGTAAAATTGTTACATCTATTTGTGCGGCCATAAGAGCTCCTGATTTTTGGAACTCTCTCAGCCTGTTGTTAGGTGTAGGATTATACATTTCTATATCCCAAGGCCAAAGTTGACTTTTAGAATGTAAGAATTTTTCACTTAACGCATATGTGACTGATGCTTCCGCAAGCTCCTCATCCTTATACAGATGACTATCCCGTTCAAGGTCATAACCTTTGACTTCTTTTTGTCTGGCACGTTCCTCACAGATCGCTGCACATCCTTTTCCGAATTCTGCTTCGATTGAATCCAAGAGCGCTGCTCTTTCAAATTTTTTGCTCATACTATTGGGTTTTAATTGTTAAATAAATTGATAAAATTGCAAGGCTTATACTGACAATCAGAATACCCAGTGCTGTTAGCGTTTGTTTTCTCGAATTTCCGTAGTGATTCATTTCGCTGTTTTTATGAATATTAGTTTTCCGTGAACACCGTCCCTTACCTTGATTTTCCCATCGACAAATAATTGGTTCAATTCTGCTTTGATCTCTGGCATAGCGATGCCCGACCGCTGAGACAAGTGCACTGCCATAAGTCCGCAGTTGTTCCCGGTTTTTAAAGCATTTTCCTGAATGATCTTGAAGAGGGGGGACTCGTGCATTTATAGTATTATTGATAATTGGGATTGATGTTGTTTAAATCTCTTAATAGCCTTGTCAAAAATTGTTTTATCGATCTCACATCCATAAAAATCAATATCAAATTTTGAAGCAGAAATAGCATCTGAAAAACTACCTCCATAGGGACTATAAATTTTCTGGCCAGCGCAAGTGAATTCATTGAATTGCCAATCATATAGGAATATTGGCTTCTCTGTAGGGTGAATTCTTTTTTGATTTAATTTTTTATTTCCTTGCTGAATATGGCCTTCATTTAATGATTTTCCTTGCATCATTCCATTCCACATAAATTTGAAAATTACAGTTGGTCGGTTAAAAGAAGTCCAGGCCAATTCATAATTATTAAATGAACTGCTACCATTACATTTATCCCAAATAATCCAACCTACTGGATTCTCCTTTATGAATTTATGGATCTCATCTCTTCGTGGAGTTTTAAACGGTACACATAAAAATTCAAAATAATTGGCTCCCCAAATAATCTGGTTTCTAGAAATTCTTTTCATTTCATCAAACCATTTTTTATCTGGTAAATTCCAAGTCGATGTAATGGGATAGTCCCTTCTTTTTACATTGATTTTACTAACCTTATTTCCGTAAAATTTCCGTTTTTCCGGACCACTGAAATATGGAGGATCTGCTTCAACTAAATCAAAAAATTTATTATTGACTTGCTGATAAAAATTCATGTTATCTATATTATGTAAATAGATCATTCTAAAAGGGGGTTTTATCGAATTGAATTTTGGTGCCATTATCGGCAACAGTTACAGTTTTTCCAGTGGCATTTTCTACTTCATATCTAAAGACCAATTCATCACTATTGCCATCAGATAAATGGATCAGTACGATATTATTAACCTTACTGAGGTCATTCTTTTTAAGGAACTCAATACAGGTATCCAGGCTCATGTGGGATTGCATCACCCGGTTCTTGAGGAACTCCATTTCTGAAAGCTTCACCCGAATTTGTTCGTGGGAATAGTTGGCTTCAATAATGATGTTGTGCAGGTTCTTGAAGGTGTAAGGGCAATACATCGTATCTGTCAGGAATAACACATTCCCGGTATCTTTATGATTGATCAGGAAACCACAAGGCTCGGCTGCATCGTGCTGAACAGAGAAACTCATAACCTTGAAACCTCCAATTCTGAAATCGTCAATACCATGAAGAGGGTGAGCTCTGTGAAAACATTTATCAAAACCTGCAGGAATACCTAAGGCTTCAAAAGTTCCTCTATTTGCATATACATTTATCCCAGCTGCCATTACTTCCTTTATGGATTTGGCGTGATCTCCGTGTTCGTGGGTAACAATGCAGCCAACCAATTTAGAGAGGTTGAACTTCAATGCTTGCTTAATGGCTTTGATGTTCACGCCACATTCGATAAGGAGTGCCTCGGAATCGTTTTCCAATAAATATGCATTGCCCTTACTTCCAGTACCTATCACTTTTAGTTTCATATTAAAATCCTTCAAATTCACCAAGTGCATTAATTTCAGCATCGCTCATTTCAGTTATCTCTAACTTAAATTCCATTGGAACATCTTTACTGTAATTGTCAAACTCGTGTTCTTGGATCATGCAAAAAGCATCACTTAAGAGATGTACCACACAAAAAGTTCCATCGATTGTTAATTTATAAACTGTCTCCATATCTTAAAATCCCGGTCCTTTATTTTCTTCAGCCAAAGCTTCCTCATAGGCTTTCTGGTTTTCCTCTTCAGTTGAAGCTTTTGGAAGTTTTTCTTCCTGACCTTCTTCCTGATCTTCCACTTCTTCAAAACCAATTTCTTTTTTATTGGCGTTATCAGAAATCTGTTGCTTTACGTGCGCCTCTGTAGTAGTTTCGCTAGGCTCCTCCTCGAACAGTCCGGAATCATCTGAACTGTTGATGATCGTTTTACAGGCGCGGTTGATGACCGTTTTTTTGGACATCTCCCCTGGAAAGTTTTTATGTGCCGGGGAATTGCCATTCATTGGTCCCTGGTTCCAGGCCTTCTTGATATCATCCATGATCATGATGGTAGTGTCGATAGTTCCGTCCTCCATATTTGCAACGGCATACACTCCCAGCATTTCCTTGGAAAGACTATCAAGGGTCTGAATGTGCTTTGAAACTTCAGTCCGTCCGTCCGGAGTTATGGAATATTCAAATTGATCTCCCTTATAGATGATGATAGCGTGCATGGCTTTTAATCCAAACCTCTTTGCTGTGGCTATGGAACCCTGGTAGGAAGGTTGGCATTCCAATTTATTCCCATAGACAAGGAAATAACATTGTTTCTTGATTGGGTTCAATCCGAGGGTTACCATTTTAAGCATTGCGTTTGCAACGCTGTTTGGGGTGCACACTTCAAGTGCTGCCTTACCACCTTTGTCCTTGGTTTCCTGAAGGATCAACCAGGCCGATCTCGCTGCATTCTCCGGAGAATAATCTTTAGGGAATTGCACCCCTGTTTCTTCAAGTTTTACAATCCTGTCCAGGATCACTTCAAACTTATTTTCTGTTACTGCCAAACTTTTGTTTTCTGTACTCATGACTATTGATTTATTTAATTAATGATTCTTTTAAACACGTGCCAAAAATTGGCTGCATAGGACCGTTGAAGGTCTTTTGTTTTAACCAGATCCTTCCGGTTTTTCCCACCTGCTCCAGCTCTTCATTGTCGAGCTCGAAGCAATAGGTGATGGTACCTTCCCGAAAATTGTGATACACCGGCAAGGTTTCATACTCAGGCTGATCTTCAGCAAGTCGAACATTTACCTCTGGAAATTCCATTGCTTTCATAGGCGGGTTATTAATTGATTATTTTTTCTTTTGATGATGATACCACGAACTGTATTTTCTGCCCTGGTTTTTGAAAGAAGGTTTCTAACCTGCCCCTATCTTCATACTCACTGCCAATCGAAGTTTTCAATCGCTTAACAACTTTTTGACCGTCCTTTAATTCTAAATAGTAGTGTTGATTTTTCATACTCTTTTTAATGATTCAAAACTCATTATGTGATTACAAGCTGCATAAGTGTTTTTTACTTTGTCAGATTTATTTTCCCTGAAATTCCATAAATCATAATTGATTTTGTCTATTATTTTATTATGAAGCCAAGCAGTATATTCTTCATGATTGAATGGAGCTTCGTCTGAAAGTCTTAGTGTATTTAATTCTTCTCTACTCATGACTTATTGATTTAGATTCTTTTAAATAACCCATCATCATTTTAGATCCTTTTTGCATCATATCATCGAAATTCAAAACAATAGATTCTGATTCAACCCGCAGCTTCTTATCCTTGTCAGATACGATCAGGCTGACAATTTGCGATTGGCTGTCAATAAGCTTGGTTACGCTCTCACGGTTATCGACAAAAATGGGGGCGCTCACGTTATAGAAATTGCATAGGGTGTTAATGATGTCTATCCCGGCATTGATCCTGGATGCTGTATTGGCATCGCTGAATGGAACCCCGTTGATAAGCGCCTTACAGGTTGGCACCTCACCTCCGTTCACTTGCAATTCAAAAAGCTTGAAGTTCACAAATTCGAACCTTTTGTTGATCAGGTTCTCCAGGGTGTCGATTTTGGCCTTGGTGAAATTCTCGATAACAAACTGGTCCAATTCGTAGTCAGCGATTTGTTGTGCCAGTTGTGATTCTTCTTTCTGAAGGGAATCAATTCGTGAATTGGCTTGTTTGATTTGATCCTGGGTTGATAACCTGGACTTGATCGCTTCAATTTGCTTGACGTATTGTTGCTTTTTATCTTTTAGATCCTGAACATCTACTGACTGAACGTCTTGAAGGCTTGATTCAAATGTATTTATCTCAGCAATTTTACCAGAAATAACTTTGCTGTCCTTCAAAAATTCATTCGATATATGTACTTCTGATTTGATATTCGTATTATCCTGAGCTGAACTCAAAGCACTTTCCAGTTCCTCAAGATCTTGTATAAATCCTTCCACAACGGTCAAACCTTTTTCTTTTCTTTGATTCAAAGTTTTTAGCTCAGCTTCAATTTCATTGATAGATCCAGAATTCTTTTTACCACGTGAAGAAAGCCCTTCCATATCCTTCATTTTTTGCTGTTGGAAGTTGGCAAAGAGTTCCTTTTTCTTAGTCTCGATATCTTCAGTTTCAAAATCCCTTTTACAGGTAGGACACTTGCAGCTATCTTCATCCATATGGAACTCCTCAGCATTACGAGCATTCCATTGGTTTCTTATTTCATCATTCCTATCCTTTAGGTCCTGGATGTCTTTCTGGGAATTTTTGATGCTTTGTTCGATGCTGTTAAGAAGTCTTTGGGTTTTACTCAGTTCCTCATTTCGATTATCGAACTTAGAATTGATATCATCAATCACAGAAGATTGTTCCTGAAATTTAGTTTTGGCCTTAAGTTTCAGTATGTGTTTCTCATCTTCAATCTCGGATTCAAGCTTGTGGATTTCTCTCTGAATTTCAGATCTCTTATTCAGGACTTCCTGTTGAGCAGTTACCTTATCTGAAATCTGGTTATCTATAGCTTCAAGCTCTTTTTGATTGGCCTGAAGATCTCGTTCCACCTCATTAAAATCGATAGCCTCAGGCTTTCCCCGTTCCACTTCATCAATTCGGGAAGGGATCATTTTGATCTCCTCCTTGGATTTCCTGATGGAAGCTTTGATTTGCTTTTCATAATCGGCAATGGTCTTGGTTCCAAGCTTGGAAAGAAGCAATTCAAATTCAGAATTGCCCTTGGCAACATCCTGATCTGTAACACCACCGGAGATATCAATCAATACTTGACGTTGCTCCTGCCATTTCAATGAATTGAAGGCTGTAGGACTGGTTATCAATTTGAACACGCTCTCTTCGACAAGGGTTGATATCTTGGATGTGAATTCCCCTGCGGTTACCGGTACATCGTTCCATTCGTACATGGTTTCGTTTCCTCCAAATTCAGCTTCAAGGGATCCTCTACGCTTTGCCCATTTTTCCCGGAAGGTCCTTTTTAATTTGAAGGCTTCCCCATCCACATCAATAAGAGCTTCTACCTCGTGCTCTATCTTTGGGATCACATTGTTGAGTTTGTCCAGGGTTTTGATCTCGAAGTTGGTCCGATCGGATGAATCCTTTCCAAAGAGCAACCAGGTAAAGGCATCAAAGATGGAAGTCTTACCGGTCCCGTTTTGACCAAAAATATTAGTCTCTTTCTGGAAATCCGATATCTCCAGTTTCTTGATCCCTTTAAAGTTTACCAGGGAAAGTGATTTGATTTGAATTGTTTTCATGATTTATAGATTTGTTGTTATTGATTTTTTGAGTATTCCTTTTTCCGATAGCGTGATATGATATGGATGCTATCTGGTCATTAATTAATTGATTCCACTTCACAACTTTTGATTTTTACCTCTCGAAAGAAGGCATTCATAAATAGGCATTCATAAATAGGCGTTCATCATTGTTCAGATCTTCCAGGCGTTTGTCATTTACCAACCACCTACCGTTTTTAAATTCGATTCCTATCTTCATATTTCAGTAGGTATTTGGCTAAGATTGATCTCAATAGAATAGGAGATCATGGCCATGATGAACGTGCTTACAAGTGGTCTGTTCTCAAACTTATTTAGCATCTTATGATAGAAATCACATAGCTCTTCATCTGTTTTCACAGTATCGTATTCGTCAAGCTCTTCCCAGAGTTTAAAATGTATCAGGGGGTTTCCCGCTGTTAATTTTTTTAGTACATTTACCATGATTTATAGATTTGATGATTGTTAATTCAGTTGTTGATCCTAAAAGCCATCTTGCCGGGTGGCTTTTTTCATTCGCCATTTTTGGCGCTTGGCCAAAACCTTCGCTATTTCCTTTTCAGGCAATGGACCCTTCCGGGCGGAGCTCTCAGATGCACCACCACCCTCCAGCTCCTTCTTCAGCACTGTCACGTGCTCTTTTATGAGGTCTGCAAAAGCCTCAAGACTTTCCAGTCTGTTCCTTACTGAAGCCTTCATTACGATTCCTCCCTTTCTTCCGGCAAAATGGCCCGGAGCGATTCAACATCTTTGGAAGCATCTATGATGAGTTGCTCGCACTTGTCAATGGCTATGATCACCAACTCTTTTATTGCCTTCATACTGTTATCGGTCAATGGATTCTTCCTGAGGACCAAAGAGGCTATGAGCGACATGCCTACTCCTGAGAGTACCGAGGCTTGTGCCTTATCCTGGCCATTGGTGTAGGTCCTCAGGTAATTTGAGACTTCGAGGCTCAAGAAGCTTCCCGGCTCCTCCCCTTTTACTATTGTTGTTGATTGATTATCCATCGTAGTGTTCATTTTTTCTGTTTGTTTTAGTTCTGATTAACCTGGTTGATGTTCTTGCGGGCTTCCTGAGATCTATATCAGGATTTGTGGCCATTATGTAACCTTGAAACATTAGGAAGACCAGGGCGATAAAAAATTGCTTCGGATCTTCAAGGCTCAAGATGAATTTTCTTGCGATATCCACGGCGCACCGGGCACTCCATTTTTTACGGATATTATAGGTGTGGTTGTTCACCGTTTTCGGGCTGATGAACAATTTAGTGGCAATCTCCTTTTCGCTATAGCCCCTGGTCACAAACTCGGCAATCCTGTATTCAGATTTTGTTAGTTCCATATAGGGTAAATGCCTCATTTATTAAAGTTGTCTTTGCCAGTTCAGCTAATTAGCTTTACTTTGTTAGTGTGAGATAACAAATATACAAACGATTTGGAAACAACCAAACAATTTGGAAATATAAATATGTTAAAGTTTTAATATGGAAGGAAACCTAGATAGGAAAAGGGTAAAAAGTCTGGCAGATAAGCACATTGCAGCATTCAAGGAATGGGAGGAATCTAAATTCAGGTTCTTTAGTCATCTAACGCTGATTCTAACCACACTTTTAGGTCTTCTTCTGACATTAGGTAGAGAAGCTCAAGGAAATCAATCCCTCTTAAGCGGATATCTTTATTTTTTATGCATAGCTCTACTAGGACTGTGCATCCTCCTTGCAGCAGGTGCTTTATATGGGTGCCTTCACTTTTTAGAAAAGGTAAATCAAACTCTGGAAGATCAATTAAAACAATACATATCGAAGGGACGCTCATTGGATATACAAGCCGGACGTATAGAAAAGCCAAAGGTTTATAAAAAAATCGAGTACGCCGCCTTAGTCGCATTAGTCCTGTCAGTTTGCTTTCTAGTGGCATATGGCTATTCGATTAAATTAAATTGAAAGATTGAAATACGAATATACAAACAATTTGGAAACGTGGCAAAAACTGATTTCAAAGAGGAAATGACCGAAAGGTTTAAAAAAGTAGTTGATTATCTTAAAAAATATGAGATTGCTACAAAAAACACTGAAGTAGCTAAACTGATAGGCCAACCACTTCAAGTTGTTTCCAAACTTTTATCTGGAGAAAGAATAATTACCCTGGAACAAACCAGTGAATTGATAGTGAATACCAACATTGATTCAAAATGGCTTCTAACTGGTGAAGGAGAAATGATTAAAGGTGAAATGGAGCAATCAATGGTATCAGAACCTTCTCCAGAATATGGAATGGAATTTTTAATTAAAGAAAATAAATTTTTGAAGGACCAAATTGAGAAGAAGGATAAGGCGATAGAAAGGCTGTGGAATTTATTTGAAAAAGGTTCTAAAAAAGCAGTATAACCAATCAATGGATCATATATAAAAATTAACCAAATTAATCTATACAATTATGAAAAAATTACTACTGTTATTTATTTCAGCCACAATTTTAAGCTGTAGCACTGATGAAAGCACACCTGAGCAGCAAGTAGAGCCTATTCTTGGAGAATGGGAAATTTTTAAAATGGGGTCGACCTCCAATGATGGAACCTACAGTGAAGATCTAATGGAAGAATGTAACGGTCAAAGTACAATGACATTTAATGAAGACGGTACTGTTACTAAAGTAAATTATTTTCAGAGAGAATGTATCGCTAGGAATATGTATGAATATTTCTTTTGGAAAAACCTAAGCCCTGAATACTACAATTTCAGATATAAATTTAAAGGAGAAGATTCTGGATGGGATGAAACGGTAAATATGGAATTTGAAGGAGCATATCTTATTTGGCATTTCGACAATGGAAGTCAGTATTTCTATTTAAGGAATTAACCCATGAACACTCCAGACAAACAAATATTGCTCTTAATGGACGTCTTAAAACAGTTGAAACTGATCCGGTTCGACAAGGATTTTTGCGACGCCATTGGGTTGCTGAAACAGAACCTGGTAAAGATCAGGAAAGGGACCCATCATTTTACTCCAGATCACATGGAGAAGGTGATCAAATTATACAAGGTAAACGCCAATTGGATATTTGGAGTGAGCGAAAAAATGTTTTTAGATAAAACTATGCTCACACCTCCCACAGTTAAAGAGCTGAAGGAAACCGGGAGGCACTAATGAAAACGCTAACACAGTTAATATAGTTTCTTGAAAACAAGATCATTGAGAATATAAATACCTGAAATACATAACATTACGTTTATAAAATGCCAGAGGTGCTCCCTTCTAAGCAGGCGGTCGGAGGTTCGAATCCTCCTGCGATCACTACCTCCGGAAACTGCACCACTAAAGGTTTCCGGGAGTTTTTTAATAAATCTTCAGCACTGTCATTTTATAAATCGTTAATAAAAACGCTAATAAAATGGCAAATCAAATTTTACTTCCCAATGGATGTGCCATGAGTACCCCTTCTGTAACTCCGGAAGATTGGAAAACTGGCGGATTGGCCTTGATGAAAAGGAACTGGCAAATCCAATATTACTTTTATGATCCCGAACTTCAAAATAAAAACAAACATGGAGGTCGATTGGTTGCGGTCAAAGGAATGAACTCCTATAAGAACCTTCAGGAACGCAGGGCCGTTACCAAGATCATAATTGAAAAGGAGATCGAGAACAATAAAAAAGGTTTTCACCCTATTCTCAAAAAGTACGTAGCCGATAGCAGCCTCACGGATAATGAGCTCCATCCACACCTTCCTTTCATCTCAGCCTTTGAAATAGCACTTGAAAAAATCAACTGCACCAAAAAACATAAGAATGAAATTCGATGGGCTATTGAACGCCTGGCCAAGAAATCGATTAAGCTTAAATATTCGGATATTACCATATCACAGCTCAAGAGAAGTGAGCTCAAGAGGATGCTGGAAGCCTGTAACCTTCCCGATTATTACTTCAATAAAATCCGTGGGTACTTTTCAACGCTTTTCGGGGAACTCCTGGAGTATGAATGCTGCGAATCGAATTTAACCAGGGACATCCGGAAACGGAAAGTGGTGGTAAAGCAAAGGGAGATCCTGAGTGTTGAACATTTCAAGATCGTAATGGATCACCTGGAGGAAAATTACTATGAGTTTTGGAGGTATGCCAGAATATTCCATTTCTCCGGTTCCAGGACCACTGAGCTCTTCTCCCTCCAGGCAAAAAATGTAGATCTGGCCAACCAGGAATATATGGTGACCATCAAAAAAGGAAAACAACACAAAGAAGTAACCAAGGTTATTTTGAAGGAAGTGATTCCTCTCTGGAAGGAACTGATGGAGAAAGCCAAACCAAACGATTATTTGTTTGCAAAAAATCTGGTACCAGGGAAACAATCCATATTGGCTTGCCAAATTACAAAGCGATGGTACCGGTTGGTCAAGACTTCAGATGCTATAAAGGATCATAAGGGAAAAGTTATCAAGATAACTGCTGATTTTTACGCCTTGAAGCATAGTTTCTTGGATAGTTTGCCAACGGATAAAGCTCAAATGATTGCATCTCACACGAATTCCAAAACTACTTCCATTTACCAGGTTAACCAGGACAAAAGAAATAGAGAAGTTTTAAAGGAAATTGAGATTATATAATTCTAAGCTTGCTTAGTACGAACAGTACTACAAACAATATGAAGCCAATCATAAAAGCATAGTAATCCCATGGATAAACATATACTTTTACTTCCTCAGAGTGGCTCAGTTCACGGTAAAGTTTATTGTAAAGGGTAACACTATCCTTCTTGTACTGCATCAAATATCGTTGTTCCAAACTATTTGAAGCACTGTCAATGTACTGTTCAAGATACAGTTTCCCGTCCTTTGAATAGATACGGGAGGTATTGCCCCCTGATTTTATTTGAGTGTCAATGGAAGCCAGTACGCCATCCTTGCATGGGTTTTCAATAACCGTGCTTCCGGAAGTTGGCCGGGTGATATAAACCAGCCGGTCCCGGTATTCTGTTTGGATAAGTCCGGAACTTATCTCGGTTGTATTTATTTCGCTTTCCTTCTCGCTGTCCACGGTAATTTGTTTGGATTTGCAACCAATAAATAGCAGTGCAATAATACCTAAATAAATAAAGTGATTTTTCATAATATATTAAATGTTCCTTTCAAAATGCGGAGAATCTATAAATCCATCCTTAATATTGTTTTTATTCCAATCCCCTCCCCATCTGTTTTTATCGTCCAATTGCTCCCAGTAATCTCCTAGCACTTTATAATGATCCCATTCCCAGGTCAATTGTCCGTTAATGAATAAATTAAAATCAACTGCAAGTCTTTTGCTATGGTTACCACCTGATTTAATCTGGCTTTTTTTGGCATTGTAAAGCCTTAATTGTTCCTCGTTACTTCTGAATGCATCTCCAAAAGTTAACTTCATTCCCTGACTATTAGCAAACATTATTAATTGTCCGATATGCCATGTAAATTCCTGTTGTTCTTCGCTTAGTTTACCCATTTTATTTATTATTTTGGTTCTTATCTTGTTTAGGAAAATCATCACTTTCATTATCGTGGACGCCATCTGTAGGTGTCTTAGATCCGAAAAACTTAAAGATGCGAGGCTCAAATATACCTTCTACAATTGTAAATATCGGAGCTTTCTTGCCGTAAACATAGGTGGAGTTTTCTCCAATGCTTTTAAATTCATAATACCAGAAGATGGCGAGTGGAACGCGTATCAAGATCTCTGCTGTAATCTCCATGGCTTTGATGACAAAAGGAGCAGAGCTATCAATAGTATCGGTAATAAGAAGCTTAGCGAAAAACAGATATCCAAGGAAACTAAATACCTTAAAGAAAACGAAGTACACTTTATTTATTTTGAATTTATGAATATTGCTCTTTTTCAAGAAATAATTGTATTTTATCTCCCCAAACTCAAAGTGCTGTGCTTTCATGAAGAATACCTTTGACTTCAACAGGCTCTTCTGAATCCCATACCAAGTGTTAATAAGAACAGTTCCAATGACTATCAGCAGTAGGAAGTTTGATGCCCCGAATACAGTATCGTTAATCATGAACTGGCTTATCGTTAACCCTCCTGTCAAGAATAGAGAAATAAAACTTACGGCCCCATAGTTCTTAATAGCAAGGGCCGTGATACCAATAAACCATTTTTTGAGTGCCAAAAATATAAAATTTGATATGATCATTTCTTGAGGGGTCTTAAATATTTATAAAATTGGTTCTATTTTTTTTATGCTTTGTTCTTTAAAAACCTCAAAAAAATAGTTCCAAAAACGACAATTGATATACATATAATCGAGTAAATCATAAGATAATTATTAATAGGATTGCTATTAAAAAACCGATGATATAATAACGGTTGTATTCTTTTAGGTGGTTCAGTATTTTTTCCATAAGTGTTAATTTTTTTATTGGTTCTATAAAAGGTGGTTCTTCTGGTTTAGGTGTAGGTTCTGGAATTGGTTTAGGCTCAGGTGTAGGCTCGATCACTTCGGGTTCTTCCTCTACTGTATCAACTCCCATATAAGGGGCAAAATCAGGGTCTTTAGGCACATCAGGCTCCCCGTATTTTTCAACATCATAAATAGGAGCATCTATAATTTCTGAAGTAGCTGTTTTCCAACGTTCTTCCATATAAGCATCATACTCTCTATGTTGTTTACCCCATTCATCATAAGCATCCCCTGGGTCTGTTATATCTTTTCTAATTTCCCAAATATTAGGAGCTTCAATAAATGGCATTTCAAAAGAATAAACTTGTAGTTTTAAAGGAGAATTATTACCATAAATCTTAATCTCTTCCAAAGGAGTATCTATTACCTTTATAATCTTCGCACCTTCCCATCTATTATTTCTGATAACTACATTTCTACAGTTATTTATATCGGCGATTATGCCACTTCTAGTAGAGCTTATTTTAGTTTCTTCATTTTCAATTAGTATATTTTCAGCACCTCTAAGAGTATACATTGCAGCAGGGCTTCCAAAATATCTAACAGATTTATTCCCTCTAAAAATTATATTCTTTCTAATTACGCTTTGTCTATCTCCTAAAACTGCTGTAAAATTACTGTTTGTTTCTGAAGTGTTATTTTCAAATAAAGCGTTTTCAATAGTACCTAAGCCTCCCATTGGAAACGTTAAAAGCCAAGTATTAAAATAACTATTTTTAACAATTATATTTTTACCTGCATACTGCTCTCTAACGGTTTCGATATCTACCCCACCTCTACCACTAGCTTTTACGGTTAAATTATCTATGTAAACATTTTCACCGTCGCCCCAAGCTACACCTTGTCTACCATTAGAAGTTACTGTACAATCTATTATAGTTATACCTGAATTTCTAGGTAATATTTCTCTTCTTAAATAAAGAAAATCACCGGGAATATTATTTACTACAATATTTTTAAGGTATATGTTTTTTGAAGCAACTGTTTCAAAAGCGTGTTCAAATTCTCTGGAACCATAAAATGCAGGATATCCATTTCTCATTTCAGTATGATAGCTTGTAAATTCTAAATCTTTAATACTTATATTCTGACTTTCATAGAATTGTAAGAAAACATTTTCAGCTACATTATGCCTATCTCTATCTGGTCTAGGATTATCTTCTGAAAAAGTTGGAGTAGAATTAAAAAATTTACCACCATTAATATATTTGCCGTCTACATTTGTAATCCTAAATATTTTGGCTGCTCCTATATCTCCTATATGATACCTGCCATAAAGGGCTTCTAAATCTTCTTTAAGCATTCCATGAGTTTCCGCTTCTCCTGAAAATTCTATATCATCGCCTGAATTAAAAATAGGTCTTAATTCCCTTGTTTGATCCTGTGTTATTCCTTTTAAAATTATTTTTTCCATTTTAAGTTGTATCATTATGTTAACCTCCTATGCACTATACCTGTTGAACTATTTACATACGCATAGCCAACCGCCACGCCTCCTGTTCCTGCTGCGGCATCATCGGTATAACTTCCTAAATAAGTTATGTTTAGTTTATCGGGTAATAAATCTCCATGAATCCAAAAAGAAGTAGGTGTCTGAACTTTAGCACTTATCCTTCCTCCATTAATAACACTAAATGGAGAGTTTAGAGTTCCGCTTTTATAATAAATTCCAGAAGTATTTGTAAAAGTCAAATCCCCGATTCCTGCATGTATGAATTTTAGTTCGTCCGTAGATGCAAAAATACTATCTGGAATCGTGAGTGTTTTAGAAGATGAACCTGCAAAAACAAGAAACAAATCTTTATCGGCTGCAATAAAAGTATAATTCCCCGTCGTGAAATCCGCTTCATTAACATACTTTATATCTCTATTACCTGCACTTGTCGCGATCTTATCCAATTGCGCCTGAGTAACGAAATAGGTATCTGCATTGGCTAAGACGGCTGCTTTGGTTTCTGCTGGGTTTAAGAACTCCCATAAATTACCCAAGACAAGCGGCGTTCCTGCATTGCCAAAAGTTCCTTTTCCGATTCCTACTATAAGTCCTTCCATTATCTATATGCGTTTAAAAGTGTGATACCGTATTTATTCCCCAAGAATTTAATCCTGTCTAAAATTTCTGCTTCTGAGATTACTTCATGGATGGCTGTGTGTTTCATTTTGAAATTCAAATAGCCAGTTGTGTTTCTTACCATTCTACCTATTTCTAAATTGGTATTTCCGTTAGGAAGTATATAAGCACCCTCATTTTCTGATGGCTCTGTGATAACATTTCTTAACTGCATTTTTCCATCATACCACATCGGCACATCGTTACCATAACCCCTGTACAGCCAAGCGTAAATGTGATAACCCGCAGCAACTACCGTATCTCCGTCAACTTCCTCTACAGCTATCGTATTTTGTCTTGCCCTATAATCCATCCTATTTACAGCTGCACCCCTTATTTCAGGAAGGATAAAGCTATTTGCATTGGTATTATTAGATATAGTGGCTGGGGCTATATAATCATTCCCTAAAATATCTACTACTGAAATAAACAAATAAGCCTTTCCTGTTACTAATAAAGCAGGGTTAAGAGAAAAAGCATCATTTACTCCATCAAGGGTTATTTCTGTTGGCGTAGTTGCGTTATCCACTACAGGACTTCCTAATGAAGTTAATACTGTTGCATTTAGCGATTGGTCTATCAAAGAATCTACTACCGTATTGGTTAGGTTGACTTTTCCGTTTTCAATAAAGTAACTTGCTACTGCGCTGGAATTATAAGCCGCTTCTGTTATTGGCGTTAAAGAGTTATAAATATTGCCTGCTTCGGCTTGTATTGCGCCAAAGGCTGCTTTTTTAACTCCTAATTGAACAGGCCCATTTTGATCTGTTGCATTATCACCACCAGCAATAGCTATGAAGTTTTGATTATTTCCTATGCTAATATAATTTGCTGCTATCCCAAAGGAAACCGCATCAAAACCAAAGTCTATGTCCTGAACAAAAGTCAAAGTAACCCCCTCGTCAACCGATCTATATTGTCTTATAATTATTCTTGTGCCGTTATTCACTTTAAAAAATAAATCAATTTTAGAAGGCTTCTCAGGCATTACATAAACACAAGCCCCCCATTGATCTGGATTGTTTACTACTAATGTAGGGGCATCAGGAAAAGTTAAAGCTTGATTCACAGGAGTTGCTGATGAACTTTTCCAAATAGAAAGTACATATCCACCTGAACCGTTCTCGTGAACACAATAGAAATTCCCTAACTCATCTAAAGATGGAACAGGTTGATAAGCTTGTGCTGTGTTTGATCCTGTGTAATAAAATTCTGTTGTGGCTAATTCAGCATCACTCAAAGGTGTTCCTACCTCTGTAGAAACTTCTCGGATTAAAGTACCATCCACTTTGTAATAATCAAGGAATCCACTTGCGTTAACCCTTGCTTTAAATACATTGAATCTAAACCATGTCGGTGTTGTTGTTAAATCGTTCCTCCCTGCACTTATAATTATAATATCATTAGAACGGTATTTGTTATTTACACCCATCTGATACCTCTCAGCCTCCCCTGATTGAAGGCTTAATAGTTTTTTATTCGTACTCCATGTCCCTTCTATTGCTCCAGAAGTGTTTATTAAAAATCCTGCTTGCGTGTCATTGTATTGACCGACTGAAACAAGCGCTCCATTGTTTTCAGTAAGGTTAAAATAAGTATGTCCTTCTGTACCTAAATTCTTTAGGTTGCTTTCAAAGATTAATGAATCATTATTGGCTTTAGTTTTATGAATTTTTGAAGGATTTACATTATGATAATTCTCCTGCACAACGTAAAGTCTGTCATTTTCCCAATGTAGAACGGGGTGATCGTGTGAGTCATACTGACCTGAAGAACCATAAACCCTGTGAATTGGCTTTAAACCATTAGAAGTATATTCAAGTACATTAAATCTATTTGTGCCAGCCACTAAAAAGGCTGCTAATGTCTTACCTCCTTTGTAGAAAATAACAGGGCTCCATAATTGATTTACAGGTGAACTTTTAGCAATTTTATAATTTGTAGCATCAAAGATTGTAGTGGATGCATCAAAAGTTATAGATTGAAGCTCTGTTACTGCTGCTGTCGTGCTAAAATTAACCGCTGCGCTTTGTGCCGACTCATTCCCTGCATCATCAACAGCTGAAACTGTTACGTTATACGCTGTAGAAGCGGTAAGCCCCGATAAAGCGTAAGTTAAATTCGTTACTAAGGTGGTGTTTTGTTTAACCCCTGCTAAATAAATATTATATCCTGCTACTGCCATAATTTAATAATCTGTTGAAGCGTTCCAAGTTGCGGTTGCGCTTGTATCTGTTATATTACTAATTGTCAATCCTGTTGGTGATGAAGGGGCTGTGGTGTCGCCTATTGTTTTCCATCGTATCGTTTCATCCCCTGTCTTTACAAATCCGTTTGTATTCAGATATGCAAGACAATCCGCTTTCGTGAAATTAGCGGGTAATGAAGTTATAGGGATTTCTATAGTTCGGATATTAGAATTGTTTACTTCGCCAGTTCCTCCTGCCACATCCATACTCTCCTGCTCGCTCAACTTCCTGTAATCGGCCTCTGTTCCTAAGGTAGTCCCCAGATATTCAAAGTCTGCATAACCAGCATCTACTGTGGAAAATCCCGAAGCATCGGCAACGGTGTAAATCCCTTTATCCACTTGGCTTCCTTTCGCTGCTACCATTGCGGCATAGGTGAGATATCTGCCTGTAATTCCTGAACCGCCTCCTGGAATTGTTAAATCTATCAATCCGGCAATAGAGGTTTGTGGCGTTCCCCCATTAATAGATATGCTATTTATTTTCTCCACCCAAACAATAGAGCCATCTGCTTGAGAAACTGGAACGAGTCCTAACTGACTTGGAACATCCAGTCCTGAAGTTGATGCAGGTGGGTTTACAGGTTCGGCATTTACATCTATATAATCATCTGAAACTGTTTGAGATTGTCCAAGGCCTATATTGGTTTTATTGCCTATATAAATATAATTAACAGCACTTCCCTGTCTCAAAGATTTAAAAACATTAAGTGCAGAAGCGATTATTGCGTAAGGACCATTATCGTTTATGAATATTTCAATGGGTGTAGATCCAATTTCTCCAAGATCGATCACGTTGTTCTGAAAATTGGTGACAAAGGAAATAAACTCGAGGTCCCCTGAAGTTATAGGTATTCCATTAACCCCGTAATTCCCTTTCCCGGGTTTGAATTCCCAGAAATAAGATTCGGTTGCGTTGCTCGCTGCCACATCTCCAATGATTCTAATTGCTTTAAATAATATTCGCTGACTTCCAGAGACTGAAAACTCCTGGTTGTTTACAAAATCTATGATTTGTTGTACAGAATTGAGTGTCCAGTCCATTTGAACCACCACGACTCTTGTAACTATGTTCCCGCTTAGTGATGAAACACCAGTACCGGAACCACCTTGCTTCAAAAATAAAATCGGGCTTAGGACTTCAGCTAATTCAATAACGGAATTGTAAACCACTCCATTAATGGATATACCTGAAAACAAGGTGTAGGGGACTAATTCATCTGTTGTATCATAAGCATTTACAACACGAATTTTTGTTCCGGATACGTAACTGTGAAAATTACGGACCAACGTAACGTTATTTATCTGGAAGGTACTTTCACCTTCTATGTATTCTATATTTACCATTGTGGTGCCCTGGTTGTAATGTCTCCATCTGTTGTATCATCGCAGTCGAGGCAGTCTTTATAATTGATTTCTTTTCTGTCCATGTACTTGGCCACATCGGCAAAGAGCTTATTGGCATCCTGCCTGCAAGAATAATAGATATCCTTTTTCTCTGAATGTGATATCGGTTCTGAATTGGGTGTTTTCTTGGTTACCACTCCGTGCGAAGTGCTTACTGCTCCACTTTTTAAAACAAACCGGGCGTAAGTGAAATAGGAAAGAACAGCTTCCAAGCCTTCGTGGTAATAAATCTTACCACCTATGGTATATTCTTGTCCAATTATGATCGCTGGATTGGGTGCAGTATCTTTATTTTTGAGCATATCAAAATAAAACTCATCGCAAAGCAATGGTTTCAAATCAAACTCCTGGGCCTCCCGAATGAACCGGCTAAAATCATTGGTATTATAACCAATAGCAACCTGAAGGTACTTCTCAACAGTAGCTTTATTTATTAATAATGGTTGTATCATTCTGAAGGGTTTTATGGGTTAGCCTCTTCCTCGATCGTTCCATCTTCCATAAGGGAATACAGTCCAATGGACCAATCTCCTGAAGGGTTGATGTCGATATGGTAGTTTCGGTACAATTCCGAAAACAAACGTTCCAGCTTCTGCCTATCCTTTGCTGTAGATTTGTTATATAAACTCTCCGCAGCTCTCAAGTCATCCCCGGAAGTGCTTCCAAGTTTCCCTTGTACGAAATCCACCATCTGAGGCGGTATATTTTTCCAAGCTTTCCGGATGTAGTTCGCTGAGCTCTCTTCGAAATGCTTGTATTTATCGGCTTTGGTTTCGTCCTTAAGAAAGTCAAATTTGAATTTGCTGACCAATTCATTGTCGCTGTCAAATTCATCTTCAACCAAAAGAATTCCACCGGCATGTTCATTGCCGTAGATATTTTTAATATTTGTTTCAAATCCAGTTTGCTTTTGCGGGTTATCAAATTTTTTATGCCGAACAATCCACGCATCTTTGAAGCCCTTTCTAACCATACGGTTGTAATGAAGGCCAAGACCTGCCTCGGTGTCGGAATGCATATAGCAGTTTTCTACCAGGCTCTCGGCATAGGTGCTTTTGGAGTTTAATTTGAAGTACAGGATCTGTCCCTTGTAATTTTCCCAACCTCCATCACGTTCTACTTGTGCCTGGATCACAGCGGGGTTTGGATTGTAGGCATCGTAGACCTTGATTTTCTTCTTGTCTGCCCTGCGGTCCCATCCATCAGGATTTAAAATGATCTTCCCGGCATAATCGGCATCATCTTTTTTACCAGATCTGCATTGATCATAAGGAATTACGTTGAATCCTGTTTTTTGATAGGCAGCATTATAGCCAACCTGGACAAATACCCCTTGCTGTTCTGAACATTCGGGGGCTATCTCAAACAATAGATCCTCAGGGCTGCTGGTTTCAAGCAAATTATCAGTAGGTTCTTCCGTCATTTTAGCTGAGAACCCGGAACCTCCTAAAAAGGACTCATAGATTTCACAACATTGCTTGGTAGTAGGACTGGCCTTGATAAGATTCTCAACCAAAACAGGATAGAGGTTATCTTCGCCGTTGAAGATAACCCCTAATTGTTTGTTGAATACCTCCTTTTTTTTCTTGGAGTCTACTGATATTACTTTACTATCCATAGGTTGTTTTCAACTTATTCAGCGGCTTCAGTGATCTCGGTCATACGTGCTTCAATAGCAGCATATACCCCTTTTCTATCTCCCCCGGCTTTTTCCTCTGCCAAAAGAACATCTAGTTCTTCAGAAGTGCTTATAGATTTTATAGCATCGGAAACCTGGGCTACATTACCTCCTAAGATTCCTTGATCTTCTTTTACCGGTGTAGCTTTCTCAGCGGCTTTTGGCATCTTGGCGAACAACACGCTTCGATTGGGATTTACTTTCAATAATTCTTTCGCGATTTCATCGGTAAGATTCAAATCTGAATAATACTTATTGGTTCCTTTCACGTGGATTACGGAACCGCTTTTCATTCGGTATGCTCTGTCTGCTTTGCTCATGATATTTTCATTTAGATTAATTGATTGCACTTTATTTATATAACCGGGAAGAGCAGCTGCACAACTTTTGCAGGCCATCCCAAAAACTTCTTCGTGTATTTCAAAGACAAATTTTAAAAGGGGCATTCCGTTATGGAAGCCCCCTTTTAAAATAAATTCAGAACTGGAGCTTTGTATCAGTTCAATTTTCTCTTTAAGATTCACTTACACTGTAGTATTCACAACGAGTGGCGTACTTTGAGCTGATTCATTCCCAGCAGCATCGATAGCTGATACGGTGAAAGAATAAGCTGTTGAAGCTACAAGGCCATTCACGGTTGCTATTAATGCTCCCATTACTGTTTGGATTAACACAAGGTCTTTATAAATTCTATAACCGGTTACACCAACTGCATCAGCTGATGCATCCCAAGCTAGATTTGCGGATGTTCCTGTTACTCCTGAGCTAACCAAATTCGTTGGTGCTGTAGGTGCTACAACATCAGCATTCAAAGTGTTCGCTTCCAAGAATGCCAGGGTTGTAGCATAATCCATGTCCTGGAACAATTTGGCATCGGTACCTTCTTCTTCGCCTTCTTTGGTTGCAACGGTCAATGTGGCAACTCCGGAGTTGGCAATGAAATCATTTTCGTAAGCATTGAAGAGCATTCCAGATTCGAAACCGGATATTTCAAATGCCAGTTCTCCATTTTCACCACCGTCGACTTTTTCCACAATGGAAAATATCCTGGCACCGTCAACGATTTCCTGAACCCGCTCGCGCTCATTTTCACCCCGGTAAAGGATGTTCACGATATCGGTATGTGCAAAGCCATTACCGTAATCTCCGACAACCCCAGCAGATTTAAGTCCGTTGGTTTTGTCATTTCCAAGAACCGGATACAACTTGGCACCCAGTTTAAGAACTAAGGTTGTGATCTTGGTTCCACGGTTGGCTAGAACCGTGGCTTCCTTATCAATATCAGATACGTTCCCGTACCACTTTTTCTTTAATCCTGATTTAGGCTTATATCCACAAATCTTTGCAAAGTTCCCGCCTAATCCTATGTTACATTTTACTGGCATATCACTGGTTTTTAAAATGCAGCTCCAACTGCATAAGGGTTAGGTATTTTGAAATCCATCAAGTAAGATGCTTTGATGTAGAAGTTCTCGTCTGCTCCACCTATATATTCCAAACGTAAATCTGTAAGGGCTGCGGTATCATCCACACCAATTTGTAGGTTTGATTTATCTGCGATCAACGCCAAGTGAGGGATGTTATCAGAATAAGTTGCTGGGGTAGGATCTAATTTTCTGAAATCACGTTTCACGATCTTGTCGTAAGCAAACTTCAAATCGGTTAAAGACTTGCCATCAAACTGAGGCTCAAAGGCACCTTGGATAGCAGATACACCGCTTTCCAATAACTTGCCCCTGAATTCGTCTTTGTAATTTTTGAACAAGGTGTTGGAAGTCAAGAACTGGTCTCCTCCTTCAAACTCAAGGCTCTCAACCAGATCGTCATAAATGGTTGTTGCTTCCCCGGCTGCTAATGCCTGGGCCGCTAAATTTGCACCTGCATTTTTCGTGATATCAACGAACTGAGCTGCGAGTTCTGGAGTCGCTTTCAAGAGCTGAAGGGTCTTCAACAACCCGGCATCGATCTGATCGTAATCTCCTGCAACACCTAAAGCACCTGTACCAAGGATGGCATCTACTGTAATGTCTTTATTTCCAAAGATGGCCACACGCATAAAATCCTTTGCCATAGATTTCGCAACCATCGTTTTGATGAAATCAATTAAATCTGATTCCTGCAAGTTCCTACGGTCATAGCCATTGGCCAATCCCCATTGTGTGAATGCACCTTCAAATTCGGTGTAACACATTTTGATGCGGACATCCATAGAACGTGGGTTCCATTTTTGGGAGATCCCGTTGATGTTGAAAGCTGAAAAAGTTGGGGCACAACCTGTTTGCTGCTTTGTAATGTATTCCTGATCCTTGAGCGCAACTACTTGTTGCCCTCCCTTTATTCCGGGGGTGATCTGGAAAATACTATCAGCGGGGCGAGTGATTGCATCCTGTACAATCGCATCTCTCAGGTCTTGCAATAACCTGTCGCTGTTGTTGATTTCGATAAATGAGGTGAGTAAATTCATTGTTTAATTCGTTTTTTGATTGATGATTTTATTTTTTTCTTGATTCTTACGGGCTTCACGCTGATTGGCGACCTTTGCTTCAAATGAATCTTCTCCCTCTTCCTTGATGGATTTTCTTTCACCTTTTGGGGTTTTGGAAAACTCTTTGGACTTCACTGTTTTCTGAAGGTTCACCAATGCCTTGTCGTGTTTCTCAAATCCTTCCAGGATAACACCTAGCATATCGGTAACATCTTTAGAGAAAGCATCAATTTTCTTGTCCAATGCTTCGAAAGCTGCTCCATCTGCTGGAGGGGTTTCTTCCACTACCGGCTCAACTACTTTTTCAATGACCTCAGTGATCTTTCCACCTACGGTTACCAAGGTTCTACCATCACCAAGTACATGGGAATCATCTTCCAGGGGCTTTCCGTCCTGATCGTTCACCGCATCATCTACTTGTGGCTCTTCATTTTCGGTAATTACAGTGATCATATCACCGGTGGCCAACGTTAGTTCGATATCGAAGTTTTCAGTTTCGACTTTGGAACCAAACTTTTCTTTCATTTTTTTAAATAGACTCATGTTTGTATAATTAATTGATTTGCGTTTGTAGTAGTGTTCGTATCTGGCGAAGAAATCCATCATTACATCTGGATTCTCTGTAACTGCCTCAAAAATCTGTGGGTTATCATCCAGAAATTCGGTCATTATCACTCCGAAATCTTCCGGGTTGACCGAAAAAAGAGCATCGGTAGCAGCGGGATCATCAACCAGATCAGAAGCAAGCAAGGAATGGAGGACCTTTACGGTTTCCATTTTCATTTCTCCCTCGTGTTCAATTTCTCCCTGGTAATCATCTCCCATTATTACAATGGAATTTCCGAACATATCAGAATTAGACTCTGCCATATCCATGATGTAGTCATACATCTTGATTCCTTTTCCCTCTACTTCTGTTTTCTTAGAAATAGGGTCAAGGCTGAGGTCTGCATATACTTTTTGATCTTTGGCCCTGAAATTCGTGTACCTCCCTACATAAGTCCCCAAAGAACTGGAGCACATATTGGGATGGCCAAAGCGGGCTTTCACGCCCTGGGTAGATTCGTTTCCTTTTCTTACCAGGTCCTGTAGAAACTTTTCATCAAAGAAACTCGCGTTTTTGTTTTTGCCGTATTTCGCGATCTCGATATTGGAGATCACATTGGTCTCCCGATTGACGTTCACGTGTTTGTTTTCTGAGAATATGGGTAAGGCCCTGAACTGTGATTTTTTCATTTAGTAATATAATTTATTACTTACATTGTAAAACTAACCAGGATAACGTGCAATTTGTTAGACAGGGTTTTGTCTAATGAAAAAACCCCCGAAGAACGGAGGTTTTAAAAAGTGTATCAACTTGTAGGTTGATTTTAACTTCGTTGGTATTTCAGGGATTTTACTTCAGTTAACGCTCTTTGAAATTCTCCTTCTTCAATGAAAATTCTATGACCAATAGTTTTAGCTTTGATTTTTCCTTGATCGATCCAATTCCTAACGGTAAGTTCTACTACTCCACAATGTCTTGCAAGTTCCTTAACGGAATGCATTTTAGACTTTGGAGTTTCCTTAGAAAGTTTATCAATCTTTTCTACGAGAAGTTGAAACATTCCAAAAAACTCTTCTTTTGTAATTCCGTGAACCTGTGTTACATTTTCCATACTACTTTTTGATTTATAGATTATTACTTCTATAAATTTAAGTAATGTTTAGCTATAAAATTGTCAACGCACTTTGTTATGAGATTTGGTAAGTGCTATAAACAAAGGGGGTTTCAGTAGGATTCGATACACCCCTTTTTAAAATTGAAGCGAAAGACGTCAGTTATTCAACTCTCCATCTTCAGAACCACACGCTCCACGGTTTTACTGCTGCACATAAAATCGATCCCGGTAAATGCATACGCATCCATTTTCCCTCTTCCTTTATCGATGTACATCAAATAGCATTCGTACATTTCTTTGTCGTTTAGGTAGCGAACAGGGATCACGCCACTACCTAACAACTTTTTGAAAAGTCCTTCGCGTTCAAGCTTTATAATTATTTCATAGGTGGTAATTACCATTTATCAAGGGGGCATTTTTTGGATTTACTTCTTACTGAGGCAGATAAGGGACATTTGCATATATGACAATACTTGCCTTGGATCTCTTCCAGTTTATAATCTTTCAACAATGCGGTGAACCTTCCGTCTTTGGCTTCCGGACAAAGAGCACAAACCTTCGCCCGGGCTTCAGCGATCTTATCTACTACAGGATCATCTATCAGGTAGTTTTTCCAACCGCTCAGGATGTCTTTTGCCTTGATCACAGGTTTGCCCGGTTATTTACGGTGGCTAAATTGTATTGCTGTGAGTTTATATCTTTAACATCCACAACAGGCCTAGGTAACGTCGAATTAGCCTCAGCCATCTTATAGGCCAGTAGGTCATAATCTATTATGTTCTTAGGGATTTTTATTGAGGTTCCACTTGGTCGCCTGCTTACGGCTCCTCCGTTATTGGCATAGGTAACAGGCGTGGAAAGGTTTACGCCCCCGTGCTTTTGATTGAGAGCACTCAAAACACTTAACTCTTTTGATGCTTCCCTTTTGAGGATCACCATCTTTTCTCCTCCCTGAGCTTCTACCAAAGGATTTCCATTGGCATCGTAGAAAGTAGATCCTCCCTGTGAGTGTGAGGGACCGTTGATGTCCATTGCAAATCCTTGAGCTGCTTTAGGGGTTTTTGTTTTAACGATGTTTTTTACGGCACCAAACCCGGTACCAGCGGCTGCTGCTACCGCCGGAATCATTGCCGGCCATCCAAGCTTCACCCCTGCGGTAATTCCTAGGTACGTATTGATCAAGGCCTGTGCAAGTGCTGCGGCTTTTCCTAATTGGGTTTCTTCACCGAAGATGGAGGCCATGGATCCTAAAGTATCGGCTGCCATTTGTCTTTTTGCATTCTGCTTTTCATCTTCAATATCCTCTTGGATTTTTGCGAACTTTTTATTGATCAAGGTAACATCGGCCCCGGTCTTTTCGGCCGCTGCAATTTCGGCTTGTCTTTGTATTTCCAGCCTTTGCAACTCAAGTTCATATTGAAGATCAAAGTTTTCCCGGCTGATCTCCAGTTTGTTTTGAAGATCTGTAGCTTTAGCCTCGGCCTTCAACTGCTCAATTTCTTTCAGCTGTTCATCTTTGGCCAGTTGGATCTCAATTTCCTTTTGTGCGTAATCGGCCGTTAATTGGCTTTGCCTCTCCAGGAATGTGTTTTTACTCTCCAATAATCCAAGTTCATATTCAGATTGAGTAAGTTTCTTAGCATCCAGCTCTTCTTTTAGAATGGCAATCTTCCTATCTCTTACTTGCTCTTCCAAGGCAATACTTTCTGCCAGACTATCAGCTTTGCCTTTATTCTCTTCGATGAAAATTTGTAACCTGGTTTTACTTTCTGAAATTGCAGCATCGGTTGCCTTTTGAGCTTCCTCAATTGCTTTCTGGGCATTTGCAGTTTGCAGATCCGATGCGGCTTTTGCATCTGCTGCCTGTTTAGTAGCACCTCCTTTTACAAGAGCATTTAACTTATTTTGCTGCTCTGTTTGTTTTGCATAGGATCGCCCTTGGAGATCAAATAGCTTGGTAGCTTCATCTTTGAATTTATTCATATCTTCAACAGTGGATTCGGAAATTCCAAGCTGATCCAGTGTAACACCTTCCTTACCAATCTTCTTAATCTTCTCTCGAACATCATCCGTTACTTTAGCATAGCCAAGTAACGCAGCTACTTTCTTTTCTTGATTAGAAACCTCCTGAGAGGTCAAATCCTGTTCAATCTTCATAAAATCTTTTGCCGATTTAATACGATCCTCTGTTGATCTGGTAGTATCATCGGTGAGAAGTTTTAATTTTTCAAGTCTGGAATTAGCCGCGGCTCTTCTAATATCTAAATTGATTTCAGATTTCTCTACACGTTGTAACACTCTTTCCAGCTCTGATGCCAAATCCGTTTCTCTCTTAATTTCATCACCCATCCCTGCAAAGGAGTTTGTAATGTCATCAATTCCTTCTGAAATATCACCGTTGAAGATCTTAGCAATACCGCCGCCAAATTTTGATATGCGGTCAATCACTACATCAATACCGGCACCTAGGAAAGCTAGCGCCTGATTAACGAGATCTATCCCTTTTTGCGTTTGAGAGAAGTAGGTGATCAGTGATCCTAATACCACAACGAAAGCCCCTATTCCCGTAGCGATCAAAGCGATCTTTAATATTTTAAGACCCGCGCTTAATGCTGCTGAGGTTAAGTTAGCTGCAATCTGGGCTTTGGACATTCCTGTAGTCGCTGCACTGGCCTTTACGAAATCATCCTTCACCTGCTTGAGGTTGGTAGACACAAATGTAATGATAGGCCCGGCGCCCTTCATCACATCATTGACCCCTTGCTGATATTTCCCGAAGATCCCCAATTCACCTAAAGCACCTGTAATGGCTTCCTTATAATTTCCTACATTGATTTTCGTCTTTTCGTACTCGCTGGAATTCTCCTTCAAAAAGTCCGTATTGGAATCTATTTCAGCATTCACTTTTTTTAAGAGCTTCGCCTGATCTTCATTCGTTGCATCCAACTGGTTCGCGATTGCAATCAATTTCAGGTTGGCATCCCTCGCATCGTTCTTGGTCCGGATGTCCTGGTTCTGGATATTGATATACGCATCCATGACCTTGGTGCTGTTTCGATATTCCTTATTTAGGTTTTTGATTTCTACCTCGTTCCTGGTGAATTGGTTCAGCTGCTCCTGATTTGCTTTGGTCAGGTTCCCGGTTTCCTTGTTGAGTTTTTTCTGCTCTTCCTTCAGCTGGTTGAGTTCCTTTTTGACCTGGCCGGTTTTAGCTACAAGTTTGTCGACTCCGATATCTATTTCGGCAATTTTTACTTTTTCAGCCATTATTTATTGATTTTAATGAGATCCGCAGTTACGAAGTCACTGGTTAAATCGTTCTTGGTTAATTTATCGACTATGAAATCCCCACCTTCCTGCTCGACATGAATCCGGGGCTTAAGATCGTACTGATCAAACTCGAAAACATTCATCCGGAACTGGACTTTTATGATTTTGCTTTTCTTTAGGAGATCTAAAAAGGGTTTATAATTATCATTCACATACCTTTGAAATGAATCGCTGTTCAGGATATTTGCAAACTGCAGGGTATTGGTGATCCCCGCTTCACCAAGCTGCTCAGATCCTATCCGGGTATCAATTACAGTACGCTCAAATTTATGAGTGAAAATATACCGCGAGTCCAAGGCCTTGTATTCCACAGATGGTACTCCGGCACTATCGGTCTTGAGTTCTTTTTCCCAGAGATTTAGTTTAGGCACAAAGATGCCAAGGGGAGCAGGAGCCGGCACATTGAATTTGAACTGGTCCCTTTGCCTGGAATAGGTTTTGGATTGGATCACTACTTTGGATTCATCCAAGTTATCATTGTCGATGCTGATAATCCCATCATTGAAATCCTCCTCCTCCTTATCGTATTTGAATTGCATCCTGTTTTCTTTGGCGTAGGATGGATATTCGTACGCTTCTCCAGTCCTGCCCTGGTATCTGTCCGACCAATCTTCCACTGCTCCATTAATGCGTTCATCCCAGGTAAGGAACTCGATCTTGTTTTCATCCTTGACCGTGTAGGGAGTCAGTCCAAATCGCCAAATGAGTTCCCTGAAAAAATCTTTCACACTCAGGCCTTTGAAGAATTCGGTTTGATTGATCTCGGTTTGGTCCACTTTGGAAATATCAGCTACAAAATTCAATTCGGAGTTATCGCTATTTACATCTTTGGCCTTATCGTAGATGAAGGTGATGGTTTCTCCCTCTTGCAAGGATATATTTTCCGGAACATCGAAATCCAAAGTGCCACTGCCCCCTGCGATCAATTTTACACGGCGTCTGCCGGGTCCGTTCTGTTCAGTATTGATAATGTCCCGGACATTGTGCGGGCTAACATTCTCGAGATTTAAAACCCGGTAGAAAAAAGAATCCACGCCTTTCTTGGCTTTTGGTAATAAGGTTCCGCTGATATTTAGATTGTAAGATCCTGTCTCTGGACATCTCCAACATTTCATATAGGAAGCAAATGAGTTTTCAATTACAGTTCCCGCCGTGAGGACAAAACTTGTAATGAAGTTACCGGCCCACAACCAATTCACATACGGCCAATCACTGATCATTTTTTGATTGTCGAAAGTAAAGGATAATTGATTTGCTCCCACGGTTCCGGCTAGGATCCCTTTTGGATAGGTGATGAAATTATTATCGAATTGCACATCATCATAGATGCTCAAATCAAAAGTGAATCCCAGGTAAGCAAATATTTTGTTCCATAGATATTTGCATTGCACGCTTGGCACCATATAATCGATATTGATATGCGTGCTGGTTGCCACATCATAAAAGGTTTTCCCGTTGTAATCTGCCAGGAAGTAATTAAATACATTCGTGAGGCTATTGTTCCATGCTGCTATAATTGTGGCCACATTTTTAATGTGGGTGATCTCGGGCAATGGGATCTGGTCAAACTTCAGGTTGTCCATGGCCTTGAAGAAATCGATGTTCCCATCATACACGCTGATCCTGTAGCCATCATCCGTAGATTCCTCAAAATATGCCGATCCCTTAAAGATCAAACAAAGGTTGCCGACAAAGAGCCGGGCAGAATTATGCTGATAAGGAAGGTTTGAAGTGCTCCCTGAAATACCAAGGCCCTCAAAGTTCAATATGTTCCTTGCTGATTTGCTCGCGAGTAAGTTCCTGGAAACATTGGATTGTCTGGAGGAAGGATTCTCCACGCTGTTCACTTGCTTGGTATAATTTACTTTCTGGCCTTCTACCAGGTCCACTAGAAAATCATTGATGTAAAGACGTATGATCATTATAAGTGCAGGTTATATTCTTCGATTTCAATCTTCACCTTCTCCCTGTTCAATAGCGTTTTGGTTTTGGTGGTGGCCAGTCCGGAAGATTTTACGGACACTCCAAACCAACTGCTCACTGTTTGTTTTTGGAATATATCACCGGTGTACATTTCCACCCTTGGAGATTTTATGAAGTCCTTGAAGTTCTCCATCTCCCAGGTTTCCAGAAGCTCAGTAGATAATTCCAATACCACTGTGGTTTCCTTGCCTTCGTTGAGGGTCCTGGTCAGGGTGTTCTGGATCCCGTTGTAATCTACCCTCACATCTTTCCCATCCTTGGTAGTGCTTAATATCACCACTTCTTTTTCAAATCGGATATAGCCCCAACCTCCGGAGTTTCTGTAGAACTTGAAGTAGGGAGCGCATACCGATGCTTTCTTTTTTACAATGAGGTCTAGTTTTGAAACATCATCGAACTGTACCTCCAACCGATTGAATCCTGTCTGCATTGGCAGCACATCATCGATTGTAAAGTTTTCGCTCCCCTGGGAAAAGAAGAGCCTGTTCACAAATCTGCTGAAATCCAAAGCCGCACTATTGGTAGTGGTTTTATTTAGCAGGGTGATCGTTCTTAATACGTTGCTGAAGATGGAAACATCAAAGGGATAGCCCTCGTAATAGGTTACTTTATGCTCCAGTCCTGAAACCGGCAACAGGATGTAATTCTTGGTGATGTTCTTCTCGAGATAGTTCGCTATTTGCGCAACCGATTTTAAGAAGTAGAATTTTGAGGTTTGAATGAAGGTGCCATAGGTAAGCTTCAGGTTCATTTCTAAAAACAAGGAAGGATCTGCATATACATAACCGGCTACCTCAATATCAGGAGTGATCCCATCGGAAAAAAGGTTTTGATTGATCAGGGCAACCGCATAGTCTTTTAGGTTCAGGAAGTAATTTCCCGTTGGAGAAGGATACAGGGTTGCGGGTAACTGCTCGTTCGCCAACAGATTAAACTTATCGATGCCCGCCGCAGTGAATCGGATTACATTGTCATTGTATGCATTTAGGATTGCCCCGGATGGCAGGGCTTGAGTCAGTACGATCTCGGAAGGATTGGCAGCTAAAACCTCTGCGGTATATATTATCGATCTTACTTCAATAGGATCATTTACAATGGTGTAATTGGGTGAACCAAAGAAGTTAAAGATCAATCCATCCACCAATGATTCCAGGTACAGGTAATTTGCATCTATGCTTGTCAGCCAATTCCCTGAAGGGACCAGGTCTAAATCCATCGCATCCTTTAAAGCCTGGTTTAAATCAGGCGCGATGGTTACCTGAAAAGCAATTTGCCTTAAGGTTTCGAATTCGAATACTATAGTAGTGCTGACCCCAATGCTATCGGTTTGTCTCCATCCGAAATAAGTGTTGCGTCCTTCAACAACGTCGTAAATCTTTATTTTTAATATTGATCCCATTATGCAGCGTTTAATATGTTTTTAAAATCTGATTCAAAATCAACCTCTCGCATAAACTCTTCGCCAACTTCATCGAGCAGCTTGTATAAATATTCTCCCAAATAAAGCACTGCCACATCGGAGATCACCTTTCCCGCATTATGCTCGTTGGGAACCTTGATCCCTTCCTTCGCGATCTTCCTGGCAATGATAAAGGCAAATTGTTTTTTCTTCTCCACGAATATCGCGGGCAATCCTTTCTTGACCTCGATCCATTCCTCAATGGCTTTGAGTGGTGGGAAACCTCCGGAGCTCCTGCCCTCTTCCATTATAATGGAATGATATGCCCCGTACATCGTGAGCTTATTGCCCTGGATCTTATACTCCAGGCTATCGGCAAACTTCCCTGAAGCACGTAATCCCAACTTATCATAGTTGGTGATCAGATCCGTTTTGAATCGTTCGAGGTATTTGGTATAGATTGCTTTGCGGTTCATTTAATGAGAACTACCACTTAATTAATAAAAATGGTGCCCCCAAATTATCAACTCCTTCAGATACACTAAAACCATCTTTCATTAGTTCTAGTTTTACATCATTTTCTACATACCCAAAAACAGTAGTGAAATTATTTCCTGATTCGGCAATAGTTCTAATAGTAATTTTAATATTCTCAATTCCCAAAACGTTTCTTTTGGTAATCATCAGAGCTTCTTTAGCATCTGAAATTGGCTTTACTTCACTCATAATTATCTATTTTTAATTGATTTAAACATCCATATAATTGCACCACCTATAAATGGAAGGATTACCATTGCGCCAAACATCCAAGCGAGAAAGGTCAGGTCAAACAACCAGAACATCAATGCCAGGGCTGCAAATAATACCAGCCTCGCGAATCTATTTTTAAGTGATTTTGTCATTGCATTTTAATTAATTCTTCTTTCACATCTTGATAAAATCCTTTTGTTGCTAAATAACAAACGCTATCATGTGCAGCTTCTATACTGTATAATATTTCGTCTACACAAATCAGTGCACATTTTTTTCTGTGAGTATTCTTAACCCGAAACCCCTTCATTTTATCGTAAATATCCTTTGCTTTTTCCTTTGCTTCCATAATTACTCCTCTGTTTTTTCAATAGTGAAACTTATTTTTAACCCATCCATGTTGGTATCGAATTCATCATATACCTCGATCTTTTTCCACCTCTTGACCCGGAAACCATCACAGTCAACGTACCCATCCCGCACGGTACTCGAGATGGTTTTAAGATGCTTCACGGCATCGCGGTATTTGGTCTCCTGGGATTCATCGCTTAGTTGAGAGCGGACCATCAGCAACAATTCACCGGTGATGGTTTGCCCTTCGCAGCTTCCCTGACTATTGATCGTGTCCTCTTCATCGTGCCATAGGAACAACAGGTATATTTGCTTTTCTGCAAAAGGCAGCTCGGTGTCCTCTAAGGCATCAATAAGGTTTTGCCAATGCATTTGTCCGTACTGATACTTAAACTCCAATGTAGCTGCCAAGGCCTCCGTGTAATCGACTATATCCTGCATTACTTTAGTTTTGAATAACGTTCATCATATTCGTTTTGAATCTTGTTCAAGAGCATTTTTCTAAGGACCAACCCATAAGGGAGTTCCAACACTTCATCATATTTTGTAAGGTCCCCTTTTGCCATCCCGTCTATGGAAGGCACATCTTCCAACTGTTCAAATTCCTCAATCCCGGCTGCGATCTGTTTTGAGCTGGGTTTTTTATGAAGTTTTAATTTCTCGACCTCATAGATATTATTCACCTCCTCCACAATCCAGGCATAGGCAGCGAACACATCAAAGACAGAACAGTTGTAAAATTGCTGATCGGTCATGATCGGGAACACCGCGCTCAATATTTCTTTCACCGAGTTCAGGCTTGAATTCCCGATGCCTTGCTTTATTTTGATCACCCACTTCCATTGGATCTGAAAAAGATCATTCACCCTGGGCCTGTAGATATATTCTTTCTGGTTCCAGCTCACCTTGATACTTCGCTTAGGATTTACATTTGCCAAAATAGTATCGATAAGGCTGCGGTCCTCGATCAGTAAGTATTCACCAACCGTTTTGTCCTGGAATATTATAAGGCTTTGCTGCTTCCCCATTCTTCTATGGCATTTATCTTTTTGATCTTATAGGCACAATAAGTTCCTCCATCGGTGATGTGGTCAAACCCGCTATCCTTATCGGGCACTCCGTTTTTATATGCAAGCTGCTCCAGGGCTTCGGTATATTCAGGACAATTATTCGTGTTCACGAAATAAGTACTGACCCCGTTTGCATTTTTAAAAGCTGCATTGGCTACAGTGATCCTATCCTTGACCTTTGGATTGGATCTGGAAACAATCACTTTAAAACCTGCGTTCCTCAATAATTTAATATCTGAATCTCCTGCGGTATTCCTGCTATCTCCTGAAGCATCTGGATAGATAACCAGGGATCTCTTTGGGTATCTATTATTAAGGATATTAATCATATCAGCCGTATCGTACGCCTTGGTAACTTCTGCTACTGCCTGTAAATCATTGCCATCAGTTACGTGTATCACGGCACTCATATTGGTAATATTGAAATCCATTCCAATGTGCAGGACGTCGTTCACTTCAATTTCCCTGATGGTATGGTTGCGTGTTCTATCGAACGAATGGAATACGGTACCAGATGTGAGGTTTACAAATTCACCTCCTAAGTATGCTTTTAATTGATTTTCAGTGTATGCTTCTCGAAGCCCTTGGATGTAGGAATCAGCAAGGTTATGTGCATTGTCGAGCGTGCTGATCTTTAGAAGTTTCTTATTATCATTCTTATCCTTTACAAAAAACTTATAGGCAAATCCAAATCCTTCCGGAGTGGAAACGAAATCAATACAATTCTTTTCCCCTGTTGTTGATTTAAAACTATTCCTGGAGACAATACGTCCTAAAGCAATCTTCATTTTATCAGATGGTATAACATCAAATTCATCTACAATTGAATAGCCAACAGAATAAGAAACAATGCTGCTTGGGTTGTCGAGGGAGCGCATCATTATCTTTCCGTATTTCGTTATGAAAGAGTTGTCTTGTTTCAAATGTTGGTAAGGGATTTTTAACCCTTCAAATAGCTTCTCAAATTTAGGCACCAACATATCGGCTATCAGTCGGTAGGTAGGAAGATAATAAGCACAAGGAACACCCGGGTTTTTTAGTAGCTTGGTAAGTACCTTGATGGTTCCAGCTACAGATTTTCCAGATTGATAGCCTCCGATCAGTCCAGTATGTAAACTTTCAGATCTAATAAAATCCTTCTGCACCTGGTGAAGCTTACTTAAATTTACGTTACCTGATTTATCGACGTATATCATTACTCTACAAATGAAATTCCTTTAAATTCTGTGGTGGATTCTAATTCAATCAAGTGCCTTTTAACAGATTCAGTGCCTTGCAACCTGATGATTTGTTTGTGGATTCTACCCAGGGCATTGATACCAGCCGGGGTGCCTTTGTGTGCTTCTTTCATTGAACATATCAACTCCTGAAGCTCTGCAATTTTGGAGGATCGTTTGCTTTCAATGGATATCTCCTGGTCCTTTCTGAACCCATCATAGGCTGTTGTTAGATATCGCTGGCCTTGTCTGGAGCTAAGCTCCCAATTCTCCCGAATTTCTTTGATGATATTGACGTCAGACTTTCCTTCCAGGATCCATAGCTGGACCTTCCTGCTTCGCTCTTCTTTTTCAATCTTGGTAGCACGTACGATCTTAGGCATTCATCGGGGGGGGTATTTAAAAAAGCCTTGTTTTTTCAACCGCACCATTTTTCGAGGTAAAGGCGATGCGGTTATTCTATCGGGGTTTTTGTAGCAGGAATAGGATTCGAACCTATGGCCTCCGGGTAATGAGCCCGGCGAGCTACCGACTGCTCTATCCTGCGATTTGTTTTTAGGTTGGGTTTAGAACCCTGAGCCGTTTAGCTTCTCGCTTTCTTGTTTGAGTTTGGCTATTAGGTTTTGGGCTAAAAAGTTTTGCCATTGCCCATGGAGTATATCCTCGTGGGGCTCCTGGTTTAAAGCTTCGGTTTGCTGATTTTTGCTGAGTGTGCTTTAATTTCATAGATTTAAAATTGTTGGTTAGTATTTTCCTCAGTGGTTGCTTCAGGATCTTCCATCGGCATCACTTCAAAATCGTTTTCTAAATGGTGGATCGTGTTGTTCATAGGCGTGAATATTTAGCGGTTATAGGTCATTGTGAGACACAAACTTAACGATAAAAGTAATATTTATTATTACTTTGTTAACATTTTTTTTAAGTCGCTTCCCAAATTATGATAATTTTTTGCGGTATATCGAAGGATTCTCCAACCCTCAAGCGTAGCAAGGTTGTATTTTTCACAATCGTTGGTGTAGCCTTTGACCGTTGTGTGCCTTGATTTTTTAGAGAACACACCTTCATATTCGATGGCTATCATCAGCTCTGGTATAGCCCAGTCAAAGCGGAACTTTCTTTCCTGGTGAAATTGCAGCTCTTCCACGTACTCCGGGATCAATCCTTCGCGGTGAAATACCCAAAGGATCTTCTTGATGGTTTCTTTTTCGATGGAAAGCTTTTCAATTTTGGGTAATTTGATCACGTTTTTGGTCTGATCAGGTACGGTTTCGGTATAATTATTACCTAGACTGAGTTTTTTTATGTCCTCGGTGGTCCACTTCATCAAAATGGGAGATCATCATCATCATCAGCATCTACGGCTACAGGTTCAAAGGCATCGTTGGGATCTTGGTTAGGAAGTTTTTCAAAGAACGAATCCCGCTCCTCCAGGTCATAAAATCGCATATACTGAAGATCACAACCAACAATCGTTTGACCGGTTTCGCCTCCACGGAATTTAGCAATGGATATTTCAGCCTGACCTCTGCAAGATGAATGATCTTCATCATCCCATTCGAAAGTTTTGTAATATTCAGGTCGCAAAAGAAACATAATAACATCGGCATCCTGTTCGATTGCTCCGGATTCCCTGAGATCTGAAAGGATGGGACGTTTGAAACCTCCTCGCTGTTCAACGGCTCTGGACAATTGAGATAGTGCCATCACCGGACATTCAAGATCCTTGGCCGTAGCTTTGAGGGACCTGGAGATACTGCTGATCTCCTGTTCGCGATTCCCGGTACCGTTTTTTCCTGAAGCATTCATCAGCTGCAAATAATCTACAAAGAACATCTTGACCCCGTTTTCCCTTTTCCATTTTCCGGCCTGAATTTTTAATTCCATCGGAGTAAGTCCTGCCTGATCGTGAATGTAGATCGGGAGCTTTTCAAATTCTGCCCTTTTTTCATTCATCATCTTTCGTTCAAAATCTTCAATCCGGTTGAGGGTCAATTTGCTTGAATCAATTCCACATTCCTCGGCAAGCATCCTACGTCCCAAATCTTTGGCGCTCATCTCCAGGCTGAAGATCCCAACAGGGAATCCAAGCTTGGCCATATGTTTTGCCTCATTGAGAAGCAAGGCGGTTTTTCCCATCCCCGGACGAGCCGCTAGAATAATCAAATCTGTTTCCCGGTACCCGTTTAATTTCTTCTGGAGTTTTTCCAATGAACTCGGAACTCCGGAAATGTTATTTTCTGATGCATCAAAAATACTATCGACCACAGCTTTAAAATCGTGGGGTTTTTTTCGGATCAGCCATTGGGCAACATCATCGATTTCCTTTTGGGATTTTGAAAGCAAATCAAAGATATCCGTTTCATCGTTGTAAGAGTTTTCTATGATCTCATTGGCTACCCGAATCGATTGGCGCTTAACGTGCATTTGCATAACGATCCTGCAATGATGTTCGATGTGGGAGGAGGAAGATATTTTTTGGGTGAGCTGGATCAGGTAGAATTCACCTCCAATTTTTTCAAGGGATTGCCTGGTTTTTAATTTGTGGACTACCGAAAGAAGATCCACCGGTTCACTTTCCTCGAACATCTCAAGCATAGCATCATAAATTTCCTGATGTGCAGTTTTATAAAATACCTGTTCCTTTCGGAAAATTTCTACTACCTGGCCGATTGCGTATTTATCCTGTAGAGCTATTCCCAAAATTGCTTCTTCCAGATCAATTGCCTGAGGTGGGATTTTTCCTTTCTCGAGTGAAATCACTTGAGATTCTTTTGAACGGAAATTCGATTTATTTTGTATTGGCTCTGCCATTTTTAAAATCTTTTATGTTTTCCTGATTCATACGAATCGGGGGCTGGGGTTTTGGAATATTTGTTTTGGTTCTCGATCCAGTTTCTTGCATATTTTCCGAGTCGGCCAAATAGAATCCTATCGGTAAATTCTAAACTTTCCTGATCAACGGTATCGTTAAAATCCTCTGCAAACTTTTTTGGATTCTGGATCTTGGATTTATACTTCATCAGGAAGTCAGTTTCAAACCTCTGGGGATATTCAGTTTTTAGAAAAAGAAGTGCGCGGGAATTTTCCTCTCTCTCTTTTTTTTCATTTACAGTATCATTAACAATAACAGTAACAGTATCATTAACATTATCAGCTTGATTTGCTTTAACTTGCTTCCCACTTGCTTGATTTGCTTTAGCACTTCGAGCAAGTGCTTGTTTTGCTTTAGACTGTGTTATTTTTCCTCCTTTTTTTCCCGATTCAATACGTTTTTTTAAAACTTCATCGTACTTACTAAGGTCTCTCTTAAGCTGCAACTTCATTGGTTGGAAGGCTATTTTTAACAAACGATCTTCCATAACCGGATGGAGGTCATTTACATATTTAAGCAAATGCTTGATTAGCTTGCCGGCTTCCGAATCTTCCAACATTTCGAAAGATTCTAACCAGTCGGCATACGCGACGAAACTCCTTTTATTGTCTGCCATTATTATATATTTTTATTTAAAACATTGATAGTTGTTGTTCTTTTTTATGTGGTATCTGAACCGGTGTACTTAGTACCTTATGAAATTCATTTGCCTGTAAACAAACGCCTCCGCTTTCCATAATATTTACCGTTGCAGGATTCAGAACTATACTACGAACAGTAAGAATATCTGGAAATTTATGCCAGTCTGGGCGTTTTATATCTGAAGGCCAAGCAACATACACTTTGTCCCCAGGCCGTAATTCTTTAATGGGTGTGAGTTTGGTTTTCATATTTATTAATTAAAAAGTTCCATTAAATTACTTACCATGGTCATTTCCATTTTATCAGTGGCACCGGTGATGGCATTACCAACGTGCCGCTTGGCCTGAATCATTTCATAGAGATACTCATCTATGGTTTTCTGCCCAAGGAAGTACGTACACATCACATTATTGAGCTGACCAATCCTGTGAGCCCTGTCCTCGCATTGCACGCAATCGGAATATGTCCACGGATATTCTATAAAAGCCACACGTGAGGAAGCTGTAAGGGTAATACCTACACCCGCAGCCTTGATATTACAGATGATCAGTTTCACTTCCGGGTCTTTCTGGAAGCCATCAATGGAAGCTTGTTTCTGTTCTCCATTATCCCTACCGGTAACCGTTACGGCATCCGGGAATTCCTTCTTCAGTTCATCTACGATCACGTGATGGACCACGAACACGATCAGCTTTTCGCCTGAATCAATTACCTGGTGAATGAATTCTTTTGCTTCATTGAGTTTCCCATAGGCTGAGATCTTCTTGAGCTCTGCCATCTTCACCATAATCTCACCACGTAACTTCTTGGCCACCTCAGCATCATCACAACCCTTTTCCTTCAGGTACTTTGCGAACTCATCGCGAGCTTTATTGTAAACAGTTCTGGTAGTGATATCACACATAATGGTTTGGCGTTGCTTCTCTGGAAGATCCTTAGCCACATCTTTCTTTTCACGCCTGAAGAAACAATGTTTGTTGAGCAAATAATTAAGTTCCTTGAGATTGGCAGCTCCTTTTCCTCCTTCACAGTATCGTTCCAGGAAACCTTTCTTTCCTCCAAAATGCTCCAACCGGTTCATTATGGCCAGCTGAGGGAATAGATCCATTGGCTTGTTCACAACTGGAGTACCGGTCAACAGGATCACCCGCTCCTTATTCTTACAGATGTTCAGGGTAAACTTGGCCTGTTGGGTTTTGGTATCCTTGCACCGGTGGGATTCATCTACGATAATAGATTTCAATAGGTCCACCCGTGGATCCATAATGATATCCTTGGAAGTTCTCACCTTTCCTTTTGGCGGCATGTGCTGCACGAAATACTTCTTCAGGCTCTCGTAGTTCACAATGAATACATCGGCCATTCCTATGTCATAGTAACGAGGCCATGATTCTTTTATCTTATCATCCAATAGCATTGCTTTGCGATCGGTCCACATTTCCCATTCCCTTTTCCAGTTGATCTTTGTGGAAGCCGGGCATATGACCAGGCAGGGAAATACAGCTTCACCCTTGAGGTAATCGGCATAGATGGTTCCGATAGATTGTAAAGTTTTTCCCAGTCCCTGTTCGTCCCCGTTCATAAAGCGTTTCAGTTCCAACCCCCTGGCCACTCCATTGGTTTGATATGGCCTAAAGCCAAAACCATCGGGATGGGATAACGGGATCTCCTGAGCCAGTTCTGGAAGCGGTGCAATGTTTCCAAGTTCCTGAGGGGACTCATCCACTTTGTAGTATTTAGCTTTACAGTAATTCTGAAGAAGGACCAGGTTGCCCCGTTGGTTAAGTGCTATCCTCCACACCTTTTCATTGTAATCAAATCGGGCGGTGGGTATTTTCTTTACCGCAGCAGTATTCCTTTTCCTCCAATGATTGAAATCAATACGGACCTGGAACTCGTTTTTAAATTCGACTATCTGCATAATTCTGGATTTTCACAAACGTTTCCAACTACCTCATAATTGAAGTCCGCTAATTCATCGCTCAATAAATCTCCACTGGATTTATCCTGATGATAGCTATTGTCCAATTTCCAGGCACCGATTTTTTCACACCAGAAAACCTGCATTTTGGATTGTACCAAACCCTCATCAGTTTGGGTGTAATCGCTTAAAACAACACCTCCGAAAATTTCTTCATCGTACCTATCCTTAAAGCCCGTGAATTGCTGTACTGATTCAGGATCCACTTCAAAAACATTAAAATGCGCTACAATAAAACATTTGATCCCTTGATTACAAAACCCACCGGTAATTACAATTCCTTTTTTGTAGGTTTTAAAACTATTGCTATCATTTAACAATTTACCCCTAAACTTTAATTCTCTCATAATTTTTGATTTATAGATTCTGGATTGACCATTGTTCTGCCATAGCCTTTGCTATGCCCTGGAAAGTTTTACTTTTTTCTTTTGGATTTTTTAATTTTCCATTTACAAAACAATCAGAAAAATATCTTTTTTTAAGTTTGCCTGTTTTTTTACGGATTGCAACCTGAACTGGTTCTGGTTTATTCGTTCCAGTTCTTGCCCCAAATAAATCATCCTGTAATTTGTATTTCA
>Ga0314855_100044_pt1 | contig 41847 bp, 61 predicted proteins | sample 2018CB1WmetaG_FD_203636 | JGI IMG/M metagenome (GOLD analysis project Ga0314855, IMG submission 203636) | Cryopeg brine viral communities from Beaufort Sea near Barrow, Alaska, United States - 2018 CB1W | ecosystem: Environmental > Aquatic > Marine > Coastal | place: USA: Alaska | collected... | reverse complement strand
ACTGCTCGCGCAGATTATGGCGCAACCCGCCGTCAATGCGTTGATTAGCAACACGCCGTGGCTTTCATGGCTCGCACCGATCAAACCGGCCGGCGAATAAACTAAGCACGGCCGCGAGCCCCGCCCCTACCCGGTGCGGGGCTCGCTTTATGAAAGGGGGAGCATGTTGGAACAGATAGTGCCGTGGCCCGTATCGCTTGGCATTGCGGCGAGCTCAGTCGGTGCGCTGATCAGCGTTCTAATCTGGCTGATTCGCCGGCAGACTTCCGGTCACTGGTACACGGCCGAGCAAGTAACGAAGTTGCTCACCGAGAAAGACAACACGCTTTCGGTTTACAAGACCCTCGCCGACGACTGGAAAGCCGCCCACGTTGCTCTCGCGGCCGTTCACACGGAGACCGCGGCAACCCTCAAAGAGTCTGTGGATGCCAACAGATATATCGAAATGTTGTTCGAGCAACGCCCCGCAACCCCCCAACGGGGGCACAATGGTGACACGACCAAGGGGGCACAATCGTGAGTCTCGAAGAACTACCGGCCGACACTCCGGCCGACGTGCGCGCCGGGATAGCCGCCGCACGTTCAGCACAAGCCGCGGCCGTCGCGGAACTCGGCCAGATACAGACAACGCGCCGGCAACTGGCACCGGTCTTCGCACGTCTTAGAATTACCGCCGTGCCCGATTCATTCGGCGCCGAGTTGGAAACAGCACTAACCCCCCGCCGAAACTATGGAGGGCGCAACCCTTGGACGCACTAACCGACTACATCAACCCCGCCTTGTGGGTTGTGGCGAACATGACCGTTCTCTACATATCCGGCGCCCTTATCGTGTGGGTTGCTCTCTACGGCTTCCGGTTCCGCTGGTATGACACCGCGGCCGGGCAGCTTGTGTTCTGGTTCACGCTCTCGTTGCTCGGAGTGGTGGCGCTGATCTTCGTCGCGATCTTCGTCGGCGGAAGCGCCCCTTGGTATGTCTCCCCGCCCGACGTGCTCGAATGGCGGCCGGCGTTCCGCTTCGCCGTGTACTTCGGCGTCGCCGTCACGATCACCCGCCTAGACGCTTCGTTGGTTGCTCGACTCCGGCGCCGCTCTCAGGTGATCTTCGACGTTGAGCCGCGCAAGTCGCGACACCCGGCCGAGTAAGAGCCCACAAAGAAAGCCCCGCACCCTACCCGGTGCGGGGCTTTCGTTCGTTGCGGGCTAGCCGGCTACGGGTGCGAGCTCGAGCGCGTCTTCCCATTCTCCGAAGACGTTCAGCACTTGCTTGTGGAGTGTGCCGGTTGTGGACTCGACTAGGCGAATGGATCCGAGCTCGGCACCGGTGGAGAGAACCGCGGGGCGAATCGTTGCGATTCGTTCGTCAATCAGGAACGGCAACGGCGGGGCGACGGGTGTCGTTGGCAGTTCGTCGTTGTGTGCGCGGTTGCCGTACTTCCGGTCGTGCGCTTCGTGCTCGGCCAAGAGGGAGTCGGCGAGCTCAACTTCGCCGATCGCGCGGAGAACCCCGGTGAACGCTTCGACTTGTGAACAGTCGAGCGCGGCCATTGGGCGAATGATGGGGTCGGCGCCGGGCATGGCACGGGCGACGGTTGCGAACTGTGCGAGAGCTTCGTGGAGTTTGGGCATTGTCTTTCCGATCTGTTGGGGCGGCGCCGGCGGGATGCCGGCGCCGCGGTTGGGGTTGTGGGTTATTTCGGGGAGCGTGCGGCGTGCGTCTTGCGGGTTGCTCGGAACTCGCTCACGTTGAACGGGCCGAAGCGGAGCACGCCGGGAGTTGAGAGCGGCGCCGGCTTCCCGTCGGGCATTCCGTACAAGAAAGCCGCCTTGCCGTTGCGACTCATATCGCCGACGACATACTCGCGGCCGTGGTGTTCGTCAAACGTAAGAGTAACCGTGTCCCCGTCTTTGACCGGCGTCGGGATGTTTGTGTAGAACGGTGACAGGGCGGCGCCGGTCGGTGTCTCTTCGGTCGGCTTCGCGGCTTCCGCTTCGGCGGCTTTCCCCGCGAAGTGTTCCGCGTAGTCAACCTCGGGGTGATCGGTCTCCCCGCAATTCATGCAAAAGAACGGGCCAGAGTTACCGGGGCGGTGCGTTGTCGCTAGGTCTCCGGTGAAAGTGCACTTCACGGTGGGGCCGTATTGCTTGCGAACTGTAGGCATTGTTTTCTCTTTCTATTCGTTGGGAGCTCGGCGGGATGCCGAGCCCGTAGGGGTTAGGCGTACTGGCTCAGGTCTAGCGGGTTTCCGTCTTCGTCACGGGGCGGGTTCCCGTCTTCGTCACGGTCTAGCTTGTCGAACAGCGGGGTGAGCGTTTCGAGTGCCGCGGCAACTGTCCACTTGTCCCCGACGTATCCGACCGTCCGGTTGTTGTCGCGCCACACGCTCGCCGCGAGAGAGTACCCCTCGACGTGAACTTGCACGTCGTAGCCATCAGCGGCCGGGTAAATCGCCATTAGGCGGCGTTCGACCCGTGCGGCTTGTGTCTCGGCGGCTTTCGTCATGGTCTTTCCGATCGGTTCAGGGGGGGCGGCGGGATGCCGCCCCCGGTAAAAGTTGGGTTAGAGGGTTGCGGCGTTGGCTTCGAGAACGCGGCTGCGGTGATTCCGACCGAGCGGACGGCGGGTTCCGTCTTCGGTGATTCGGGCGCAGTTCTCGCCGGCCGGTGCGTCGCAAGTCGAGCAACCGGCGGCGGCAACAACACGGGCGAACGACGACGCGGGAAGCGGCTCAACTTCGGCGGGTGCCGGGGTGTTCACGGCTTGCGCGGCAACGCGGAGCTCCCAGAAACGCTTCCAAGCGCTGATCAGTTGGGCCTTGCCTTTGGGGTCGGCTTCAATGTCGGAAGCAAGAGCGACATCCAGATTGACCATTGAAATGTCGGCGGCGCTAGTTGAGTTCGCGCTGGTCTGAACGAGGTAAACATATTCGCCCTCGTAGCCCAGAACAAAGAAACGCGAAGCGGAGCGGTTGCTGGTGATCTTTACGCGGGTGCCCTGTTCGATCTGTGCGGTTGCGTTGTTCATGTTGTGCCAATCTGTTCTGGGTAGTACCGGGAGGAACCCGATGCAGTCCACTATACGGCACAAAGTGAACGGAAAACAACCTAAACAGGTCGCGGCGCGGCGTGTTTGTGTTACGGTCTCTAATAACGAAAGGTAGAAACATGGCAACTCAACTCAGCTTCGCGGAGAAAGTAGCGGGCAACGTGCGCGCTCTCGCCGCTCAAAACAACGTAAGCAACCAACAGATCGCCGAAACGATCGAGCGCGGATTGGGGGCAGTATCGGCACGCATGAACGGCCGGCGGGAGTTCACCCTGCACGAACTCGAACTGCTCGCCGAGCTCTTCGGGCTCGAAGACCCCGCAGAAATCACCCGCAACTTCGGAAGATAACCCAAAAAAAAGAGTGGGCACCGAACCCAGATCGGCACCCACTCGGCCAAGAATCGAGGCACGACTTTGACACGCACAATTGTATCCGGCAAGAAAGACCGCAAGCCGCCCCGTTGGTCGGTGATCTTTCTCGCACAAGCCGCCGCCGCCGGCGCGATCGCTCTCGGAGTATCCGACAAGTTCAACGGGGCGAGTCTGCTCGCCGTCGCTCTTGTCGTTTGTGCGATCACCGCCGTGTTCCACGAACAGAAACAACCGGAGAAATAATGCCTTATCACTTTGTTGGGCTCGACTTGTCTCTCACGAATACCGGCGTGGCCGTGCTTCGCGGGGACGACTTAGAGGGCCACCCGCACTTGCTTAGGAACGTGCGAAGCGCACCGGAGAAAACCGCGGTGAAAGACGGCAAGTCTTACGCCGGGCTACTTGATCGCCGCAACCGTTTGCGACGTATCGCCGGGCGGATTGTCGCGGCCGCTCTCGACGGCTACGACCCCGAAGTTGACGACGCCCCGGTCTTTGCGATCGAGCTTCCGTTGCTGCTCGCGAAGAATGGCGGGCAAGGCGTTCTCGATCGTGCCGGGTTGTTCTGGTTGGTCACTAACGCACTCTTCAACCACGGGATCGTTATCGAAATCAGCACAACAACCATGAAGAAATACGCGACCGGAAGCGGCGGCACTCCAAAGGGGCAAGACTCCAAAGCCGCGATTCTGCTCGCTATCCCACGAATGTTCCCCGGCGTTTTCGTCACCGACGACAACACCGCGGACGCGCTCGCGCTCGCCGCTATGGTGGCGCGTGCGCTCGGCTCTCCCAGAGAGCCAAGCCCACAGAGGGTCACACCGTCGGCATTGAACGCCGTCGAATGGCCCTCGAACACCCAGAGAAAGAACAGGAACAATGACTAAACCGAAATTGAGCACGAAGACCCCCGACGCCACCGAGCACAACGCACTGATCGCCCTACACGGGCAAGTGATTGCGCTTCCGCGTGAACGTCGTTACGCGGTTGTTGAACTGGCAGTAAAGGACATTCGCACCGACGTAGCAACGGGCGACGAGCAAGCAACGCTCCAGATTGTGCACATTGAAGTTCCGAGCGGCAAGGGTCGCGACGAAATCGAGAAGCTGATCGACTCGGAGTTCACTCGCCGCACGAATCAGAAAACCCGCCCGAACCCGCACGAAGACGACGTCAACGACGACACCCCCCTGACGGGTATCGACGACTTAGGCGACGGCAACTAACCCCACCCCAATTACTGTCGGGCGGCGGCTACTCTCGCCGCCCGGCACCCTCACAAGAAAGAAAAACCCAGATGATAATTGCAAAGTTTCAGGCCGAGAACTTCAAAACGATTAGGGCGATTGAGATTAGCCCCGACCCGAACGACCCGATTGTTCAGATTAGCGGCGCGAACGGTGCCGGCAAGTCGGCCATTCTCGACGCGATCGAGGCGGCGATCGCCGGCGGTAAGGCTAAGAAAACTAGCCGCCCGATTCGGGACGGTGAAGAGCGCGCGGCCGTCATTGTTGAGTTCGGCGACATTGAAGCAACTCGAACGTGGGAACGGAAGACCCCCGGCAGTAAAGAGATTGTGACGAAGATCACGGTGCGCCAACGCTCGGAGCGTACCGACGACGACGGGAACGCGATCTATTCGCACTTGTCACGGCCGCAAGAGGTTCTCGACCGGTTCTATTCGGTGTTGGCTCTCGACCCGGCGAAGTTTCTCGCGAAGTCTCCGAAAGATCAGCAAGCCGAGCTCGTCGGGCTTGTCGATCTTGGATTCGACCCGGTGCAACTCGACGCCGAGCGCGCCGAGCACTACAGCACCCGCACCGACGTAGGGCGCGTGGTGAAACAACTCGAGGGACAGTTGGCGGGCTTCCAACAGCCGGCGGCCGATCTTCCCGCGGCCGAAGTTTCATCGGCTGAACTAATGGATGAGCTCGAAACGTTGCGCGACTGTGCTCGCCAGCACGAAGAGACAACGGAAGAGCTCGCGCACCTACAGGCGACCGCCGACGACTTGGAAGAGCGCCTCAACAAAACGCGCGACCGAGCCGAAGAAATCCGCGGGCGTCTTTCCGAAATGGCACCGGTGCCGGCGGAAGAAATCGACGCGGCACGGAGCAAGATCAACAACGCCGACGCGATCAACGCTGCGGTTCGTGCCGAGCAACAGCGCCAGAACACGGCGCGGACTCTCGAAGAGACCAAAGCGAAGCGCGACGGGCTCACGGCCAAGATTGAAGCGCTCGAAAAGAAACGCGCCGACGGTCTCGCCGCGGCGAAGTTCCCGGTCGACGGTCTCGGCTTCGACGAAGACGGCGTGACGTACAAGGGGCTCCCCTTGTCGGATGCTTCCACGGCCGAGCAATGGGAAACCGCGATGGGTGTCGCGGCCGCGGCTAACCCGGAGTTGAGGGTCTTCCGAATCAATGAGGGCTCGCTGATTGACACGGCGCACATGGCAACGATTCGCGCAATTGCTACCCGGCACGAGGCGCAAGTTTGGGTCGAAGTTGTCGATGAGTCGGGCGACGTTGGCTTCGTGATCGAAGAGGGCCGCGTCGTCGCTGATAACGGGAAGAGCAAGGCATGAGAACCGCGGAACAGAATCAGCGCCGGGCGGAAGCTCTCGCCGACGAAGCGGTGAACATATTCCGTAACGCCGAAGAGCTCGGGAACGTGTTCGACAACAACGCGGGAGTGATCGCCGAGCGGTCACGGGGTGCACAGTTGGGGGCGTTGGCTCAGGTGTACGCCACGCTTGCCACGATCGCGACGGCACCCGCACCGAACACCGAGCCGCCGGCGTTAGAACTCGACTCTCGCGTTGTGTGCATTGCCCCGCGGCTAAACAGTGGCCCCCCGGTTGTCGCGGCCGACTCTTTCGGGACAGTTCTCTCGCTCTCGCCGTCGGGGAAAGACGCGATCGTTCGGTGGGACGACTCGACCGAGCAAAGCGCGCTCCCTGTAGATAAGTTGGCGGTGGTTTTCGGTGTCTAGTTATCCGCGGGTTTTCACGCTCGAACCGATCGGGGAATGGCCGACGCGACTCACTGAACGCCGGCAGGAGGCACGCTTCCGCACCCCCGGCGGTGTTCAGAACGGGAAGTACGTCGCGGCCGCTCGCGTTCCGATTCGCAAAACAATGCAAGAGCTTGCGACAACGTTCGACAAGATCGGAGCGAAAGAACCGCGGCTGCAGATCGCCGCGCTCTCGGAGGACTTCACGCTGGACGGTCGGCTTCGAGCCGGCCGGAAGCCGTGGCACCCCGGCGTCATTCTGTCGTTCGAGACTCCGGCGGGCGTGCAACGTTATCCGTCGGATTACTACACGCACTGGGAAGACAACCTCCGGGCGATCGCGCTCACTCTCGAAGCGTTGAGAGCGATCGACCGTTGGCACGTCGGCAACGGTGAACAGTTCCGCGGCTTTCTCGCGATCGAGTCGGGCACCCCCATGCCCGGCTCGGCCGCCCCGTTCGCGGATTCCGCCGGCGCCGAAGCTTGGCTCCGTGAGTTCGTCGGGGTGCGGTTGCCTATGTCGGCGCCGGTGCCTAAGTTACTCAGAGAGGCAAAGATCAAAGCCCACCCCGATATTGGCGGCGATCACAACACAATGGCACTCGTCAACTTGGCGGGCGCAATCATTCAGAAAGAGGGCACGAAATGACAACCAAAACCCAGACCGAGCAGCGCACCTTGTGGGAAGTAGTGAACGACGAGCACGGCGCCCCGATCGTGGCGAACACCCCGGCGTGGTTGGTCGGCCGGCAAAGCGGGCTCGGCGCTTCCGAAGCCCCGACCATTCTCGACCTGTCCCCGTGGAGCACTCCCCGCGAGGTCGCTCTCTCGAAGCGGGCGACGAAGATCACCGACGAACAGACCGAAGCTATGGAGTTCGGGCACCTAATGGAACCCGTCGCGCGTGAAGTCTTCAAACGTCGGCACGGGAACAAAGAGAACAGCCGCCATAAGTACCTCGGCGAAATGATCGAAGCGCCGGGCCTTATCCGCTCGACGCGGTTCCCGCACTTGCTCGCGTCGTTGGACTCCGTGATTGTGGAGCCGAGCGGTGAGCACGTTCCCGGCCAGATCAAAAACGTGACCGAGTACAAGAGAGCCGCGTGGGGTGACGCCGACGGCGGTCTTCCCGACATGGTTCGGATGCAAGTCATTCAGGAGTGCATCGTTTTCGGTTCCGATCACGGCTGGGTTCTCCCGATCTTCGGCGGCAACACAATGCCGGAGCCGATTCGAGTTGAAGCCGACGCCGAAATGGTGGAGTGGTACGCGGAGTACTCGGCCGAGTGGTGGCGCCGTTACGGGCCCGCCGGCGAAGAACTGCCCGACCCGACTCTCGGCGACGATCTTTCGGGAATATGGCCCGGCGTCGCGGGTGAGTCTGTCGAGCTCAGCGCCGAGACCGTCGAAAAGATCGCACGCCTAAAGCGGCTGAAAGCTCTCGCGAAGCGTGCGACCGAAATCGGCGAAGCGCTCGCACTCGACGTCAAAGTCGAGATGGGCGACGCGACCGAAGCGTTGTCGGTGAACCCCGACAAGTTGGCAGACCGGAAGCTGGTCGCGACGTGGCGCCCGCACAAGGCACCGCGGAAAACATTCGATCACAAGGGCATGTTGCACGACCACCCCGAATTGAAAGACACCGTCGACGCATACACAACCGACGGAGCAACACCGCGGCCGCTGCTGATCAAGTAGCCTAAGCAACACCGCGGCCGCTCGAACCCAATCGGGCGGCCGCACACAATCCCAGATAAACAACTCAAGAGAAAAGAACGAGGCACACTAATGACTACCAACGACCAATCCCAGACCCCCGCCGTTGAGACCCCCGCGCAACCCGCGGCCGAGTCTCCGGCACCGGCGGCCGAGCCAACTCCGGCGGCTACTCCCGGCACGTTCTTAGCGCGTGTTCAGAAAACCGAGAAAGCCGCCCGCGTTCGAGAGGGCGCCGAGGCTTGGGTTTTCAGTTTCCGCGATCAAGTCGCGGAACTGCTCGCCGGCCGAGTGCGCGACGTTGACGGGTATCTCTACAACGTGTTCCGCACAATCGCCGCGGTTCAACCGTTGCGGGAATCCACTCGCGACTCGCTCGCCGGCGCGATCTTGCTCGGCGCCACTCTCGGCTTTGAAATCGGGGGGCCGCTCGGCCATTACTACCTGACGCCGCGGTTCAACAAAAACGCCGTGAAGATTGTAGAGGGGCGCGAACGCCGGGGCTCTTTCGAGTGCGTGCCCGTGATCGGCTACCGCGGGTTCTTTGAGCTCGGATACCGTTCGGGCAACGTGTCGGCGTTCGAGTACGTTCGAGTTCGCGAGGGCGATCACTTCGAGACCGGATCCGACTCGGCTCGCGGCAACTGGTACGAGTTCAAAGCGTTACGCGGCGGAGATAACAAACGCCCGCTGACCGACGTTGTGGCGATCGCGAAACTAACCAACGGGCAAACGTCGACGCTCGCTATGACTGTTGAAGAGATACTGAGCCGGCGCCCGACTTCGTGGGAAAAGACTCCGTGGGGGAATGCGAAGTTTGCCGACGCTATGGCGACTAAGACCCCGTTTAGGGAGCAGGCGAAGTTTCTCCGGCTCTCAACGGATCTAGCGCTTGCGGTGAACGCTGACGAAATGGTTTCGCTTTGGAATCGTGAAACGGAAGCGATCGACACGCGCCGCGACGAAGACGGCGACGACACCGCCGAGACCGTCACAACAGGGGAAGACGCTCGCACGATTGACGAGAGCGACGGAAACACCCCGCCCGCTGGTGACGTTGAGCCGAGCGCGACGCAAACCGCGGCCGGGTCAACTAATGCGCCGGAGACTCCCAGAGCCGCACAGAGCGTTTCAGGGCCGCCCGACACGTCGAAGATTGACGCGCTCGACTTGCCCGCGCACGTTCGGGAACAGGGTCGCGAAATGACGCCGGCCGAGTATGAGCGTTACAGCGCGGCCGGGGGCGAATAATGCCGAGCAACGAAGAAATCACCTGCCCAGAGTGCGGAAAGCCCGCGAACTCGGAAGTCCACACGCGACCCGGCGGTGGTTTGCATTGGCGCGAATGGTGCGACGCGTGCGGGTACGAAATGAGCGACTCAGCATGAGCGACGACGCCCGCACAAACACTCGCCTTCTGCTGGCATGGGACGCGAAACAGAAACTAAACGACTACGCGGAAAACGTCGGGAAGCTAAAAGACTTTCGCGCCGCCGAGAAAGCTCTCCGCGACTTTGACGCACAGAACGGAACCTCGAATGACTAAGCCAACCGACGCGAAGAAGTGGGGCGAAAACCTAACCCGCATCGAGAACCTAAAAACGAAAGTTGCCGAAGCGAACGGGAACGCTGAACTGTGGGAGTACCGGGCGCACCGCTTCGAGCACGGCCGCAACATTGCACAGGCACGGGTGAAGTTTCTCGAGGCTCAGTTCGCCGACGTGCGCGCCGAGCTCGCCGGCGAGTCAACGCCGGAGACCGTCGGTCGTGCTCTCGCCGTTCTCGGCCGCTCGCAACCCGTAATCCGGGTTACACATAGGGGGCGGAAATGAGCAAACGTGCCGAAGTGCCAAGCGAAGAGTACATGCAAGACGGCGTCGGGCCTGTGCTCTCTGTCTCCGAAGATCGCGCCGGGGTTCGTATCGCGTTGGAGGTCGGCTATTGGGGAATTATGCAACGGCTCGACTTCGGAGAACTAGCCCGGTTGCACAAGCAACTGGGGGAGATTATCGCCGCGCAGACGGCCGACTTCGAGAGGCGCAAGAAGTGAGCAAGAGAACCCGGCGAGCGGAAGCCGCCCACGAACATATCGCGATCTGGGTTTGTAGCGACAACATGCCCGGCTTTCTAGTGTTGCGGTGCAATTGCGGGGAAACTTTCGGCACGAAGCGACTCCCGAAATGACGCTGCTCGGCGCGCACGTCGGCAAGCACACGGTTAGGGCTAAGAGCTTGACCGTGTGTTGGCGGTGCGGCTTTGTATTCGATCATCACTTGGAGAACGTGCAACGTGGCGCCCCGTGCCGATCGTGCCGCGATTATCTAGTCGCGGAAGTCGAAGAGGGCGACCCGAAACCAAACTGGCGCAGACAACGAAACGGCCAACAATGAACAACGAACCGGAGATCCACACAATGACAGACCCGACACCCGCCCCCGTGCTTCACTACTCCGACGGCGGCGCCGATCTTTGGCACGGTGACTGCATCGAGACAATGCGACTACTCGAACCGGAGAGCGTCGACGCGGTGATCACCGACCCGCCTTACGCCTTGGAGTTTATGAACCGGAGCTGGGACACGTTCAAGACCGAAGACCGGGTCAAGTTGCGGGGCTTTGAAGTCTGGTGCGAGCAATGGGCGGCCGAAGCGTTGCGCGTGCTCAAACCGGGCGGGTTTCTGCTCGCGTTCGGGTCTGCTCGAACTGCTCACCGGCTCACGTCGGGAATTGAGAACGCCGGGTTTGAGATTCGCGACGGCATAGCGTGGCTCTATTCGTCGGGGTTCCCGAAGAATCTCGACGTGTCGAAAGCGCTCGACAAGCAACGCCACAACCGGGCCGAGCTCTTACAGTTCACCGAGTGGGCACGCGCAGCACGCGACGCGGCCGGCATAACGAACCCTGCGATCGATCGAGCGTTCGGATTCGCGGGCATGGCCGGGCATTGGACAACCGACGGGCAACAACCCGCCGTCCCGACGCTCGAACAGGTGCCGCAACTGCTCGAACTCTTCGGGCTCACTCTCGCCGAAGTACCCGACGAAATCCGGTCGCTGATTGTTGAGCTCAACGGGCAGAAAGGGCAACCGGGCGCTGCATGGCTCGACCGGGAAGTCACGGGGCAACATACGAAGATCGCGCACGCCGCGGGTTGGCGTGCGAAGTTCTCCGAGAAAGGGGAGACTGCAGCGCCGGCGGCCGAGCGTCGCGACTTAGCGGCCACCGAGCTCTCTCGGAAGTGGCAAGGTTGGGGCACCGCCCTAAAGCCGTCGTTTGAGCCGATCGTGCTCGCCCGCAAGCCGCTAGTCGGCACCGTCGCGACGAACATCACCGTCCACGGTGTCGGCGCGATCAATGTTGAAGCGAACCGAACCCCGTCGGCCGACCCGCTCACCCCCGAAGACGCTCGGTGGCCGGCTAACGCGTTGCTAACGCACGCCCCAACGATCGACACCGACACCGGGGAAGCGATCGGGGACGCGTGCGGGAACGGGTGCGTCGATGGATGCCCCGTGCTGCTGCTCGAAGAGCAACGCCGCGACGCCGCCCGATTCTTTCCCGCGTTCAGGTACGAAGCGAAAGCGCCGACAAGTGAACGCCCGACGGTGATCGACGAACAGGGCAACACATTGCAGCACCCGACGGTGAAGCCGCTCGACCTAATGCGCCACCTTGTGCGGCTCTTCGTGCCCGCCGGCGGAACCGTGCTCGAGCCGTTCGCCGGCTCAGGGACAACGCTCGAAGCGTGCCTCATTGAGGGTGTGAGCGTTATCGGGATTGAACTCGACGGGGCTCACTTACCGCTGATTGAAAAGCGGCTCAAGAAAGAACACCAGCAGACACTCTTCGGGGACTTGTGAAGACCGCGGCCGAGCATTCCGAGTGGGTGCGGGCGGAGTCTGCCCGCATCCAGTCAGAGGGCGCCGCGATCACTCCCGAATACGTTCAGCACATAACCGACAAGTTTCGGAACGAAATCGGCGGCGTGTATGCCTACGTCGCCGCGTGTATAGAAAGCGATCACAGATGAAAACCCAGACAAGAGAGACCGAGGCCCGGCTATGGCCGCGACCGGATTCACCGCCGAGCAAAAAGCCATCGTTTTGTTTCGAGACTTCGAGACTTGCCCGATCTGTTACCGGAAAGCGACAACGGTCAATCACCGCGCTAACAGGGGCGCCGGCGGCTTCAAAGGGGCGAACACTCTCGCCAACGCGTGCGCGATCTGCTGGACGTGCAACGGGCTTATCGAGTCAGACCCCGACCTCGCCGAGCTCGCCCGCGAACGGGGGGTCAAACTCTCCCGCTATGACGACCCGGAACTTGTGCCGTACTTCCACCCGGCGTATCGGTTGCCCGTTCTGTTGCTCTCGAGTGGCGATTATGTCTTCGCATAGTGTTACGCTCTCAGAACGAACGAACGCGCCGGGTTACGAGCCCGACGCGTTCCAGCCAGATCACCTAGTTAGGAGGTGCGGCCGCGTGAACGATTCTACCAACACCGCGCCGACTACTGCCCGCACCGTTCGCCGTGCGCGGAACAGCGGGGTGCGCCCGTGAGTTGGTTCCGAGTTGACGACAAGTTCCACAGCGCCGAAGAGGTTAAGTCAATGCCCCGCGCGACTCGCGTCGCGGCGATCGGGCTCTGGACTCTCGCCGGCGCGTGGAGTTCCGATCACCTGAAAGACGGCTTCGTTCCCGGCTACATGGTCGAAGACCTAGGCGGGTCGGAAGAGCTCGCCGGCGTGCTGATTGAGGCGAAGTTATGGACGAAGCTTCGCGACGGGTATCGCTTCCGCAACTGGTCAAAGTGGCAACAGACCCGCGAAGAGGTAGAGAAGAAACGCCAAGCCGCAACTGATCGGGTTCGCAAGCACCGCGACTCTAAGGCAGTAAACACGGGCGAGAGCAACGATGGTGTAACGCGTTACAAAAACGAAGTAACGCCCCCCCCAGTCCCAGTCCCAGTCCCTACCCAACCCAACCCAAAGAACAATCAGTCAATAGCCGAACTCACCAGCGAAGTTCCCGGCACCGGATTGACTGTTAGTAACTCTGTGGAATCTGTGGACAACGACCTCGCTCGGATAGCTCAGCACGTCGCGGAACTCACCGGCCGGGAATGTCACCCGATCGAAGCCGGCGGCATTCGCACGCACTACCTAGACCGAGCTAAGACATTCCCAAAACTGCCGACGCGTTTCGTTTTGACGTGCCTAACCCGCGAGGAGCCGCTTGTGCTGCTGAACTACCTAGACACCGGGCGGTGGTCGGAATGATCGCCGTTTACATGCTCGGATTATTTTCGTTGCTGCTCTCCGGCGTCGTTGCCGTTGCCATGCTGCTTTGGCGCCGGGAGTCACCGGGTGCGATTGTCGGCGGGCTTGTGCTCGCTGCTTGGCTCGCATTCGTCGGTTTCGTGTTTCTAGGTTGGGGGACGGAATGAGAGTGCTCACCGTTCGCCAACCGTTCGCCGACGCGATCGTTCAGGGGCGGAAGACCATCGAGAACCGGAGCCAAGTCACCGGCGTTCGCGGGCTTGTGTTTATCCATGCGGCCGTTGCCGTGCACGAACTAGCGCCGGCCGAGTATGTCGAGCGTTTCCGCGCCGGCAAGATCACAACCCGCGCCGTTGTCGGCTTCGCGAATCTCACCGGAAGCCACCGGGCAGACTCGGCCGAGTGTGACTGCTCGGCGGCCGACGGAGCGATCGCCGGCGCCGCGTGGCATTGGGAGCTCTCCGGCGCTCGCGAGTTCGTTACGCCTGTGCCGACGCCCGGCGCGTTGGGGTTTTGGAACCCGTCGAGCCCTAGCGTTTCGCACTTGCTCACAATGGCCGTCGACGAATTGGGGATCCGGTGAAACTGCTAACGATCGAGCTCACGAACCGGGAGTACTTAGCCCTAGCGGAAGCGGCCGGCGGCTTAGGTCAACACCCGCGGGAGCTCGCACGCTCGGCCGTAGTCTTCGCAACGTTCCAAAAGCCGACGCCGTTCGCTACGCAAGTGCGGGAGTTGCACGGGAAAGGCGCAACAGTTCCCGAAATCGCACGGGCAATGAACCAGACCAATATCCGAGTCCAGACCGAGCTAAAACGGCTAGGGCTCAAAAGCAACCGCCCGCAACCATCGAACAGAAAAGGAAGTAACCCCGTGAAGAAAACAGAGACCGAGCCCGCTACCGAGTACGAGACCGAAGCTCCCCGCCACGTCTTGATCATTGAAGAAACCGGGATGGCTTACGTTGCCCCGCACATTCGACCGGAGACCCCGCGGTGCGCCGTGCTGCTCGACGCTTTCCGCCGGTTTAGCCACGGCGGGTTTGGCGAGATTACTCCCGGCCGGTTCTGGTGCGACGTGTCAGAGGACGGGAATTTCGAGATCGGGAGCCGCATTGAAGCGGTTCCGAGCACTAAGGCAAGCGAATGAGCGCCGCACCGCGCGACGCGGCCGCCGAGCTCGCGGAAGCCATTGTCGCTCTCGCCGCGCTCGAGGCCCGTATCTCGGCACTACAAGCAACCGCCCCGCTGATCGGCGCCGCAATCGACGGCGTTCCCGTTGACAAAGGTTTCTACATCGACCGCAACGACAACCCCGCCGAACTTGTCGAAAACGGGTTCTGGATGGAGTGCGGGCAAGAGTTGGGAGCCGACGTCATTCGCGACACCGCCCCCCACCGGCAACTGTTCACCGGCGCCGACATTCACGCCAAGCTCGCCGAGCTCGGCTTCCCCGAAGCCGCCCGCCTGTTCAGCCCTAAGTAACCCAGAGAAAGAGACCCACACAATGTCAGAACCCACCGAAGCACTCGAACAGATCGCAACGAAGCTGCTCAACGTTCAACGAATCGCGAAGATTACCCGCGCCGAAGCGTTGCAAGCTATCCGCGACGCCTACGACTTAGGAACGATCAACGGGGCACCGAAGCCCGCCGACGTTGCTCGAGGCTCTTTCGGGCAGACCAAAGACCGCACCGCCGCCCCCGGCTTTGTCGTTCGCGCGGTGCACACGATCAAACCCGAAGCGATCGCCGAGCACGGGCCCGAAACGGCTCTCATGGCGTGGATTCTCCAAACCGTGCGGGAGCTCTCCGACGGCGGCGCGAACCCGCTCGACGCTATGACCATTGAAACCGTGCTTATGCCCGACGGCGCCGTGGTTGTCACCGGGGACGGTGTTCTATGAGCACCGCGGAACCCGTCACCGGGCTAACCATCGACGAGAGTGTTCTCGCGGCTCTCGACTTCGAGCCGTTCGTGCCATGCGATCGCCCCCGGCACGTTGAGGGGCGTCGCGGGTGCGACCCCGAAGCGCCGGCCGCTTGGGTTGTCATGGTCGCGCACTCCCGATCGATGGAGACTTGCGAGCCATTCTTGCGGGCAGTTTGCGCGGACGGCTTCGAGCACATGAACCGGGAAGTGGCCGAGTTCTTTACCGTGCCCGCCGCGGCGATCATTCTTTGCGCTTCGTGCCACATCCCGATCACGAAGCCGGAACAACTGCTGACGCTGATCGGCAAGGTTTAGACCATGACAAAAACCGCTAACGAACAGTTCGCCCGCGTCGTTGCCGTAATGGTCAACGCGATTATCGGCAACGGGACATGGGAGAAAGTAGACCAAAACGCCCCCGTGACCGTGTTCACGTTCGACGAAGCCGGCCGCGGTGTCGGGTTCTCTTGGCATGAACTCCCCGCCGAGCCCGGCACCCGCTCTTTGTTCTGTTGGGGCGAACTCCCCGAATGGCTCAGCGACCTAATGCTCGCCAACGCTTCCCCGAAAACCATCGAACTCGCCGCGCACGCGCACGGCGTAGCAATAGCAACACCCACCGAATAACGAAAGAGAGACCCAGACAATGTTCAAAACAGCAACGGCGACACTACTCGCCGCCGGCCTAGTGGTGGCAGGAGCCGCGATTCCCGCGAGCGCCACCCACCCGACCGTTACAGGAACCCCGAACTGCGACACAACAACCGGCCAAGCGTCGATCGCGTGGACAGTTACCGGCGATCTTGGCAAGGGGTACGACAAAATCAACGCCACCATCGAAAGTCTCGAAGTGAACGGCGTTACCCCCGCCGACGTGAGCGCGATCGGTCTCCCGCTTCGCGGCAACGAAGTAACTCAGACTTGGGCGCAGAACGTCGAGCCGGGCGAATACCGGCTGAGCGTTGGCGTTCAGTTCGAGAATCACAAGCCCGGCAAACTTGCCTACACGAAGAGCGCGACCGTTGTCGTTCCCGCGTGCGTAATTCCCGACGTGCTCGACGCCACCGCGAGCGCCGTCACGACTCCCGCGACGTGCGCGGCCGCCGGTTCGACCGCGTTCGCCATTGAGAACGCCACATGGGAGAACGACACCGACACAACCGACGGAGAGCGGAACGCGATCGCCAACAGCGGGCACAAGTTCGCCGACAGTTCGACGACGCTCGCCGTTGCTTACCCGGTGATTGTGCCGGCGACTGATTGCGTTATCGTTCCCCCGGCATTGTGTGAAGCCGAGGGAACAACCGGCAACGTGAACGGCGACGACGTGTGGTGGGAGATTCACTTCGGCCGCGACGCCGCAACCCAAAACATGCCCGCCCTGTTCAACGCGGAATCGTTCGGCGGTTGGATTGAGTCGGCACAACAGGGCTACGACGACAAGCCGGCGAAGCACATGATCGCCGGGAATATCTACGTCCACATGCCCACGAACGCCGGGCAGTCGGAAACGTGGCACTTCGTTGACGGAACGACGGTCGTCTTCACGGTCGGAACTGACACCTGCAACCCGACGATGACGTGGGAAACAATTCCCCCCGTCGTTGTCGAGCCGGAGCCAACCCCGCCCCCCGTCGAGCCGACACCGACCCCGGTTGTTGATCTTCCGACACCGACCCTGCCCGCCGCTCTCGCATTCACGGGAAGCGACAACACCGCGGCCGCCGGTCTCGGAATCGGTTCGCTCTTGCTCGGCTTGGCTCTTGTAGTCACGTCGCTAGTTCGTCACCGCAAGATCAGCGCCTAACGGCTCTCTCTCGGCTATCTCTCACGGGGTAGCCGGGGGTGTGCAATTAGGCACAACCGAAACAGAACAGGAAGCAAACCCATGATTGCTCTCGCATCATTCGACCTAGAAACAACCGGAGTCGACACCGAGAACGACCGCATCGTTTCCGGCGCGGTCTCGCTGCTCGACGAAGACGGGGAGTTGTTGGATTGGCACGAATGGAAAGTGAACCCGGAGATCCATATCCCCGCGGAAGCTACCGCCGTGCACGGCATCACCGACGAAATGGCCGCACTCGGCCAAGTCCCCGGCGAAGCTATCGCCGAAATGGTCGGTCACTTGCGGACGGCGATCGGCGCCAATCTCCCGATCGTGATCTATAACGCCCCGTTTGATCTGTCCATGCTCGACGCCGGCACCCGCCGCCACTTCGGGAAAGAACTCAAAGAGCTAATGCCCCGCCCGAACGTGTTCGACCCGCTGGTACTCGACAAGCAATTCGACCGCTTCCGCAAGGGCAAGCGCACCCTAGTAGCCGCCGCCGAGCACTACGGGGTGAAGTTTGAGGGTGAAGCCCACGGAGCTCTCGCCGATTCCATAGCCGCCGGCCGCGTTCTGCAGTCCATGCTTCGCCGCTTCGACGATCTAGCGCTCGCCGCTTCGGTCAACCCCGACGGAGTGCACGCCGCACAAGTCGAGTGGGCCCGCTCACAAGCGGAGTCATTCGCCGACTATCTTCGCCGGTCAGGTAAAGACGCCTCCGACGTGAACACACACTGGCCGATCAAGATCACCGGCTAACCCCTAACCGCTCACCTAGTAGAAAGAACCGAAACAATGGCCGTAACACTTGGACAAGCTGCGGAACTGATCGCGCTCGGCGAATTGCAGAACGCTATCAACTCAGCACGGAACACACTCGACGACGTACAAGACCAACTCAACAACCGAGCACGAAAGGCAGAACCGAACAATGACGTGGAGAATGCTGTGGACACTTCTAGTAACGTGCGCGCTCGCTCTGTTGGGCATGGCGGTATTCCCGTTGCTTTGAGTCTCGGAACAACCGTGGCCGAAGACGTGGAGAACGCCCGCAAGTTCCGCGACGCCGCTCACGCCGACGTTGATCAATTCATTGCCGACCGATCGGTCTCCGAGCTCGCCGGCCTGTTGCTGATACTCAAACGGCAGTACGTCAACGCGTGTGAGCATGACAAAGCCGGAACCCGTGCCGCACTCGACGACGCCCGCGGGTATCTCTCCGGCATTCTCGACGAGACCAACCCCGAAACGGTGCGTTTTCACACCGTCGGCGGCGGAACAGCGCACGGGCCCGGCACGCTCGACGAAGTTCCCGTCCGGTTCCCTACGAAGATGCACGAAGCCGCCGCCATGTTCACGCAAGCGTTCCCGCCGGCGAACACTTCCGCACTGAACGAAGCCGCTCGCCGGGAAGAGCTTCGCGCCACCGAAGCCGCGCTGCATGGCGCCGTGAGCCCGATCGTTTAGGGCACGCCATGAACGACGAACAGGGCAAAGCGGAACTCGAGCGCTTCACGGCCGCCGATCACTCCGAACGGTTCCAACTGCTATACACCTACACGCCGACGACACTCTCAGTCTTGATTGTCTTCGCCAACGCCGCGGCCGCGAAGCCCGGCGCCCTATGGAAGACCCGCACCGCTAAGCAAGACCTAATCCGCCGGCACAACGCCCGGCACAACTCACAGAACAGGAAGACAGCATGACTAACGAAACCCCCTCCGAACGCACGCGGAAAATATTCGTGGAGTTCTTAGCGTCAGACAACCGCACCGCCTACGCCGAGACTTTGCTCACTCACGAACTCATCACGCTTTCGCGTTGGCTCGCCGCCGAGATTGACGCAATGAAAGCAAGCGCCGGCAACGACGACGTCGACACCGAAACGGCAGAGGGTGAAAGCGTGACCGAGCTCGGCACAATCTCCGAAATCGCCGACCACTTTCAGGTAGCGAACACCCGCGAACAGGGATCACTGATCGACGTGCTAACCCTCAGACAAGCCGCGGAACTGGTCACGGTCTACCGGGGACGCGTGGAAGTCCACCGAGCCGAAGCCAACCGCGGGCAAGAGGCGCTGACCGCTCTCGCTCGACGCTTCGACACACTCGCACACGAGACCGGAACGCACGCACTCGCGAACACCGGCCTCAAACTCCCGCCGAACACGCAAGGGGGAATCGCCCGCGGTGAGGGCACCGAAGCCCCCGGCGGTTTCGTTTCCGAACGTTTTCCCGGCGGGCAAATCATAAGGCCGCGACCATGAACGACAACGACGACGTCAAGCCCGGCGACCTCCACAAAGCGATTGCATACTTCCGGCACGCTGAACAGAAAATGAACCGAGCCCGCTACCGCATGAACATACTCTCGGTCGTGTTCGTGCTCGCCGCACTATCGAACCTCGCCCGACTCTTCGGGCTATAACCGACAACACTCGAAGCAACGGAGCAACCATGAACGAAAAAGAACCCGCAAACCCGTGCACCTGTCCCGGTGGCCCCAACGACGACACCGACGGCGATCAAACCGCGTGCATAAGGGGCGAAGTGTTCGAGCCTTGCGAGAGCGAGAACTGCGGCGGGGTATGCACCCCCGGCGACGCGTGCCCGTGCCCACTTCACAAAAGCCCCAGCCACGACTCCGGCTTCGGCGGCACATACTCCGAATAACCAACAACAACAACAGAAAGCGAAACAACAACATGGCAACAATCGACCCCGTAACATTCGACCCCCGCAAAGCCGCCGACGTTGAAGAGTTCGTCACCGCCACCAACGACGAACGAGTCGCGCTGCTCGCGTACCTCAAAGGCGAAGAAATGCGGATACTGAACGACAACATCGTCGAACGCGAACGCTCGGCCGAGCTCACCCGCTCAGCCGAACGCGCCGCCCGCGGATCGATCGACGACTACCTCGACACCATCACCGGCTAAGGAGCCACAACATGCCAACACTCAACCCACAACCCCAACCATTCGACGTCGAGAGCCCCGAAGACCTAGAACGCTACCGAAACGCCAGCAACGAAGAACGCTGGCAACTCTTCGACACACTCACCGGCGCACAACTGAAACGCTTCGCCGCAACACTCGAAGCCGAACGCGTGAAACAACTCAACGCACTACACGCACGCCAACGCGACCGGGAAAGCTACGACACATACCTGAAGATCGTAGAACCCCGCCCCGCTAGCCGAAACACCTAACAGTCGCGAAGCGACGAAACAATTTCCAAACCCGAAGCCCCCGACCCTAACCCGGCCGGGGGCTTTCGCGCGGTAACATGCCAAAGACAACCGCCACCCCGTCGAACGGGGCAGAACCGACGAACGGGCAAGGCCATAACATGAACAACAACACAAAGCAAGAAAAGAAACCGAGCCAAGCGCCCCGTCCAGTCACCGACGAAACGCGCTCAGAGGTTCGCCGGCTTCACGGTCTCGGCTTTGGTCGGAATCAGATCGCGAGAGAACTCAGCATCGGAGCCGCGACGGTTTCCAATATCGCTAAGGCGGAAGACCCCCCGCTCGAGTTCGACCGCACGGCGACGGCGCTCGCGGTGGAAGCTCACCGCATTGACCTAGCGGCGTCGCGGGCTCAGTTGTCGGCCATGTTGTTAGTTCGTGCACGGGAAGCGCTCGAAGCTATGGATGCCCCGGCGGTTGTGTTCAGCTTCGGCGGCAAAGACAACACCTACAGCGAGCGCCTACTGGATGCCCCGCCCGTCGGTGATCAACGAAACCAAATGACGATCGCGGCCATTGCGTTACAGCGGCACGCCGACTTGGAGCGAATCGACTCAGACGGCGGGAACTTGCCCGGTGCGCTCGGAATGGTTGGCGAAATGCACGAATCACTCGGAGCGATCTACCGGAGCCTTGCGGCCGCCGGCGAAATGCCCGACCCGACAGAGACCCCCGACCGGATGCCCGCGGAACCGACCGAGCCAACAGCGACCCCGTGAGCGCCCCCGTTCCCGGCTCGACGAAGCTCACCGACCTGTTCGGAGTAATGTCCCCGCGCCAACTCGCGAGCGTTGCCCGAAGTGACGAACGCAAGATCGCGCTCTGGGTCGGTGCGGTCTCGGCCGGGAAGACCGTCGCGAGTCTGCTCGCGTTTCTGATCGCCTTACACCGAGCGCCCGCCGGCGAGCTAATCGTGATTATCGGCAAGACGTTGACGTCGATCGAAGACAACGTCATAAACACACTGCAGAACCCGAAAGTGTTCGGAGCTCTCGCCGCTCACACGGTGCACACCCGCGGTTCCAACTTCGCCGTCATTCTCGGCCGACGGGTGCAACTGATCGGAGCCAACAACGCGAGCGCCGAAGAACGGATCCGCGGCGCAACGTATGGGCTCGCCTACGTTGACGAAGCAACCCTCGTGCCGGTGAACTTCTGGTCGATGCTGATCACCCGCCTACGCGTAAAGGGTGCCCGACTGATCGCGACAACGAACCCCGGCTCCCGCAACCATTGGCTGAAAACCAACTGGATTGACCGCGGCGACGCCGTGAACATGATCACTTTCCACCTAACGATGCACGACAACCCGCTTTACTACGAGGGCGGGGAAGTCGGGCCCGAATACATGCGCGATATGGAGGCGACGTTCTCCGAGCGCACACAACACGAACGGTTCATACTCGGCCTATGGACGGCCGCCGCCGGCGCGATCTACTCAGACTTCGACGACACGGTGAAGCCAATCGCCGACCATACGGCGCACACAATCCGGTGGGAAGAAACGCCGCCACTTTCCGACGTGCTCAGTATTGGGATGGACTGGGGAACGTCGAACGCATCCACCGGCCTGTTGCTCGGAATCACCGCCGAGCGCACAGCCAAGGGACTACCCCGCCCGCGGCTGATCTTGCTCGACGAATGGCGTTACGACTCCCGCGTTACGAAACTACGGCTCACCCCCGACAAGCAAGCGCTGCGGTTCTCTGACTGGTATCACGGCGACGGCCGCGGCTTCGCACAGTCACACACGCCAACGCCACTACTTCAACAGCGCCCCCGCGCAATCGTGGTCGACCCGGCGGCGCCCGCGTTCTCTCTCGCACTCCGTAACGCGGGGTTCATTACCGGGCCCGCGGCGAACTCAGTCATGAAAGGCATTAGCACCGTTCAGAACTTGATCGGCTCGCACCACCTGTTGGTCACTGATCGTTGTCCCGGCTTTCTTAGTGAAGTAACCGAATATGTTTACGACCAAAAGAAAGCCGACGAAGACGGCATCGACTACCCGGTAACGGAGAACGATCACAGTCTCGACGGCGCGCGGTACGCGATCTATACCACACGGCCGTTGTGGTGGCCTATTCTGAAAGCGGCTTACCGACTAGCCGCGTGACGATCGGCGCATGGACACCGGAGCACGTTACCCCCGCCGACACTCTGGAAGAGTCCGCAACCATGAACCCAACAGCCATACCCGCCCGGCCGCCCGTTGATATTTATCCCGAACTAGGTCTCGCCTACGTTCACAAGGGAACCGGGCCGCACGACTTCGACGAGACCAACCCCGGCAAGTGTGGCTATTGCACCCCCGTAGCTGACAAACTCAACGGCACCGACGCCGACGACGACGAATCCCCGTGGGATGCCGCCGACCCCGACGCACCCGGCCAAGGCGTCGGCGGTATCTGCCCCGTTGCCGTGTGCCCCTACGTTGCGAAGCGTCGCACAATCGAAGAGGTTCTCGACGCGCTCAAAGAGCACGCCGCGACCGAGCACCCGGAGGACTCCAAATAATGCCTATGCCGTCAGAGGGAACCGCTTGGCTTCCCGACTTCCACGCCCCCGCATTCGACCGGTATCAACTCAACGAAGCGATCTGGCTCAACGACACAGCGGAGCTCGGCAAGATATTGCGCGGCGGAAGCCAAAGCAACGAAGCCGGCCGCGCTGCTGCTGGTCGCGTGAAGCGCAAAGGGCTACTGGTGGACATTGCCCGCCGTTGGGGTTGGCAACGAATCGGAGATAGCCCGGCCAACGAAAAGCGCACCGACTTGCCCGTGCCGATCGGTGGCAGTATCGCGGCACTCTCGGCCGGGCAGCTTATGGCCGAAGCGCCAACGGTGCGACTCTTCGAGACTAAGAGCGACGGGAAGCGCGCACAGATCAACAACGAACAGCAAGCCCGCCTCGATCTGTTCGCGAACTCCGACGATGCACACATGACCCTGCTCGAAGCCGCCGAGACCGCGGCCGCGATCGGTGGCGTTGTGCTGAAAGCCGCGTGGGACGTTGACGACAAAGACCGCGAATCGGTCTGGTTCGACTCCATAGGCGCCGACTGTTCTCTGCCAGAGTTCAACGGAAACGGCCGCCTCGTCGCGGTGTCACTGTTTCAGGAATACCCCGCCGACGGCTCGAAAGTGTTCCGCCACATTGAACGCCACTCGATCGGATTCATTGAGCACGCTCTCTATCTCGGAACCGAATCGAGCATCGGCAAACTGGCACCGCTCGACAAGGTGGAAGCGCTCTCGTATCTGCTCGAAGCCGATCACACAATGGACGGGCTTGTCGCGGTTATCCCGACGGGGCTCGAACGGCTAACCGCGCAGTTTTGGCGCAACCGGCCGGCGCGCGCGTGGCGTCGTTCTGGCAACTTGGCGAATCTCGGCCGGTCTGACTTCGAGAGCATAGAGCCGCTAATCGACGCATATTCCGAACTTTGGGGCTCGGCCATGCGCGACGTTCGACTCGGCAAGGCCCGCCTCCTTGTGCCCGTCGGAATGCTCGACAGTATGGGAGCCGGCGACGGTGGAAGCTTCGACCCCGACCGGGAGATATTCACCGAAGTTGGCGGGCTAGACCCCGAATCGGGAACGAACACAATCAAAGACACCCAGCCCGGTATCCGGTGGCAAGAGCACCTGAACTTGCTCGCGGCCGCGAAGATGGAAATCCTCGACGGTGCCGGCTGGTCTATGGCGTCTTACGGGAACCCGGTCGGCATTGACTCCGGCGGGGCGGCAACAGCGACGGAAGTCAACGACCGCACTACGAAGAGCGAACGAACCCGCGACGCTAAGGCGTTGGAATACAAAAGCGCCGCTAACCCGTTCTTTCGTATGCTCGCCGAGCTCGACGGGCTTATGTATCCCGGCAAGGGGAGTGGCCCGATCACGAACGAACTCGCGATCGACTTCCCCGACGTGTCTCAGGTGAACCCGGCCGAGCAAGCCCGCACGTTCTTAGACCTGTCTACGGCGAACGCGATCAGCATTGAACAGACCGTCCGCGAGCGCCGCCCGAATTGGGACGAGGAACAGGTACGCGGGGAAGTGGCGAAGATCGCAAAGCAGATGGCCGACGTGAACGGCTCGACGCTCGCCGACCCCTCGACGTTCGGCCGTGAAACGATTACACTCGACGCCACCGACCCCAACCCAGAAAAGGACGGCACCGAATGAACCTCGAAGCGTTTCTAATGATTGCTCTTGTGCTGCTGCTCGCCGTGTTGCTGCTTGTGATCTTCACGAAAGCCGCCGGCCGGAACACTCCCGACCCTACGGCGGAAGAGAACCTCCCGATACGGCACCGAGCACGCAAGCAAGCCCCGCGCATGTTCCGCGGCAAGGCAACAGGGGCGGTGAAGAAGTGATCGTTCTAGTTGTGATTATCTGCCTAGTTCTCGGAGCAATCCCCCTCGCGGTTGTCGGTCTAGCTATGGCCGAGAGTCACGAAAAGCTCGCGAAGTCTCGCCCGCCGCGGCTTCCCCGTTTGAAGTAACCCGTGGCCCGCTTCGTTGAGCGCGCCGACGCTGACTATCTCACCGGCCAAGAGACCGTCGAACAGTTGGGCGCGTATCTCGCCACAACGTACCAACGCGCAGAAACGCACCTGCTCGCCGAGATAGCTCGACGGGTCGCGGCTGATATGAACACGGCCGACCAAACGGCACGGCTCGCGGCTATCCAATCGCTACGCGTCGAAGCGGCTCGCACGATCGCGGCCATTGACTCCGAAGCGCTCGCCCGCGTCGTTGTGGAAACAGCAATGCGAGAGGGCGAAGCGGCCGCAATCGAGCAGCTAGGGTTCACGCAAGCGGCCGGCGGTGCAACGAACCCGATCAAGTTCGGCAACGGGGTAACGCTTCCATTCGCGACGGGCATCACTCCCGGCGCCGCTCTTGCTTCGGCACAGATCGGGTTAGAGCTCACGAACGCGCTCGACGATATGAGCGCCCGCATTCTCCGGTTCACTCCCGACGTGTATCAACAGACCGTCGCCCGCTTCGCCGGTGAACGACTGCTGGGCGCAACGACCGGCCGGCAAGCTCAGAACCGCGCCGTGGCTTCGTTTCTCAGCAAAGGGATTACGGGGTTTGTTGATCAGGGCGGCCGGCGTTGGTCGGTGAGCGCATACACGGAGATGGCTACCCGCACCGCGACGAACCGGGCATGGCTCGCCGGGCATACCGAGCGGTGGGACGCTATGGGATTGCAGTTCGTGACGATCGTTCGCGGCTCGGATTCGTGCCAAGCGTGCGCGCGTTGGTCGGGGCGGGTTCTGTCACTGAACGGGATAACGGGCACAGTCGAAGCCGAGCACGCCACAACGGGCGCACCGGTCACGGTCGAAGTCGCGGGCACGATCGAGAGCGCACGCGCCGACGGTTGGAACCACCCGAACTGTCGCTGCACGCTCGCCCCCGTGTTCCCCGGTCTGTCTCTGCCCGCGAACGACTCGACGTATGACCCGCAAAGCGAGAAAGACCGCGACCGGCTTCGCTACCTCGAGCGCCGTGTTCGCACGTTGAAACAGAAACAGAACATCGCCGGCGGGCTCGGCGACGAGTTCAGCGCATCCCAGTACGGGCGATCGATTAGAGCCGAGCAAGCGCGGATCCGTGATCACGTCGCGAACACCGGGCAGATTCGTAAGCCGTACCGTGAAGCGCTCTCGTTCTCGGCCGGCGGGCCCACATCCACTCCGAGCGTTGCCCCGGCCGCTATCGCCCGGTAAAGTAGCACCCGCAACCCGTCGGGTTTACCGGTTCGCGCGACATAGACCGCGAGCCAACCGACGGGCACAACCCCCAACGACACGGTTCACGCTCTGTTTCTCCGTTGGGGGTTTTGCACGCTCGCCCGCATTTCCCGCGGTTTCGGCTCTCTGCAGCTATTCTTTCGGGTGAGTGGTCACACACTCCCGGCTCGCACATGGCCCCTGCTCTGTGCGGGTCGGTTCCCTCACTGAACAAAACCGAGACCCACGGAGGACTCCGAATGTTTGACACAAAGCCCACCCAGATTCCAGCTACTGTTCGCGACGCCGACGGCATGGCCGTTCTCGGCCGCACTCTTCACGCCTTGCGCGGTATCCGCTTTGGAGCGGGAGAGGGCGGTGACGGCGGAACCGGCGGGGATGCCGGCGGAACCGGTGGCGACGGTGGCGACGGTTCGAGCAACGACGGCGACAAGGGCGGAAGCAACGACGCCGGCGGAAGTTCCGACGACAAGGGCGGTGCCGGAGACAAGGGCGCCGAATCGAAGCAAGGCCCGGTCGGTGGCGTCGCTTTCGCTGATCTGCCAAAGGAAACGCAGGACGAAGTTCGCCGGCTACGCAAGAGCGACCAGACTCTTCGCGCCGACCTCAAAAACGGCATGACGGAAGAGCGCCGTCAAGAGCTCGGCCGCCAGCTTGGATTCTTGGAAGACGACAAAGCACCCTCCGCGGAAGAGCTCGCGGGCGCGCTCACAGACAAAACGACACGCCTAACAGAGACCGAAGCCGAGAACATGAGCCTTAAGCGTGAGAATATGGTGCTGCAAACGGCGCCGGACGCCGGAGCAAATGCGGCGCAACTGCTGGACAGTAAAGGATTCGCGGAAGTCATCAAAGGTCTGGAACCTAACGACAAACCCGCCCTAACTACCGCAATCAAAGACTGGGTCGAAAAGCACCCGACGTTCGCGGCTAACACCCGCGGAGCACTCCCCGCACGAAGCGGAGACCGTCAACAGGGCGCCGGCAAGGGCCAGTCGAAGCCCGGCCTCGAGGGTGCGATCGCCGCACAAATGAACTCTTAGGCACCCGCCGACAGTTCTCCGAGTTTCGGGATTAGTTGCACCCCAATAAACCAACCCCCCGAAACAAGGAGAAACTGAAATGCCCGTAACACTCGCAGAGGCAAGCAAAGGCGCGCAGACCGACCTCGATACGGAAGTTATCGACGAGTTCCGCAAGTCTTCCGAAATCCTCGACTCGCTGGTCTATGACCAAGCGGTAAACCCGTCGGGCGGCGGCGCCGTTATGACTTACGGCTACCGCCGCCTCGCGACTCAGGTCGGCGCCGCGTTCCGTACTCTGAACACCGAGTACACGCCCGGAGCCGCAACCACGAGCATTCACACGGTGACACTCGCACCGCTCGGTGGTTCGTACCAGATTGACCGCGTTATCGCGACGATCGGTGCCCCCGGTGAGAACGCTCTCCAAATGGCTCAGGTGATCAAGTCCACTAAGGCCAAGTTCAACGACGCAGTAATCAACGGCGACACCGCCGTGGAAGCGAACGGGTTCGACGGACTCGACAAGGCACTCACCGGCTCTTCAACGGAAATCGGCGTCGACGTTGTGACCGACTGGTCAGACTTCGACACTTCAACCCGTGCCGAGCACCGCGCAATCGACGCGATCGACGAGTTCCTTGGACTGCTCGACGGTGCCCCGTCGTTGCTGATTGGAAACCGTCAAACGCTCGCTCGCGTGCGTGCTGCTGCTCGCCGTGCTGGTCAGTACACGAAGAACCCGATCGAAGACCTTACCGACAACGCCGGCCGCCCGATCTTCCGCGAGTACTACGGCAACCTCGTATTCGTTGACGCCGGAGAGGTCGCGGGCTCGGCTGCTCAGGTTATCCCCGTGCGAGCGGCAACCGTTGACGGCGTAGCCCAGACCGGTCTTTCCGACCTGTACGCGGTGCGTATTGGCATGGACGGCTTCCACGCGGTCACGACTACCGGCGACTCAATGGTCAAGGCTTGGCTGCCCGATCACACGACCGCCGGCGCCGTGAAGACGGGCGAAGTTGAGCTCGGGCCGATCGCCGTTGCTCTCAAAGCAACTAAGGCCGCCGCGGTTCTCCGTAACATCAAGAACAGCTAACCGTTCCCCCACGAACCCCAAAAGAAACAGGTAGCAAAATGGCACAACTCACAGTCAAGAGCCCGGTGACGACGTTCACCGGGGCAACCGTCGGCGTGCAATTCGTTGACGGCGTGGCGACGATCGACGACCGGAAGCAGTTGGCGCAGTTGGAATACTTCAACCGCCACGGCTTCACGGTCTCGGCCGGCGTCGAGTCCACCGAACCGAAGCAGTTCAACTCGGAGACCGCGGCACCCGCCGAAGTCGCTAAGTTGACCCGCGCACAGTTGGATGAACTCGCCACGTTCCACGGTTTGACGCCGGCGGACTTCGGGAAGAAAGCCGAGATCGTGGAAGCGATCAACGACGCGATCGCCACGAAGACCGACTCGAGCGACAAGGGCACCGGCGAGAACGTAACCGCCACGATCGACGACGGCACGGGCGACCGTACTCCCGCCACGATCGAGAACGCCGACGGTTCCGCGCCGTTGGTTGGCGAAGACGGGCTCCCGATCGTTGGGACTTCCGACGGCAACACAAAGACCGGCAACGACGACGACGCGAACAGCGACAACGCCAACGCCAACTCGGGCGAATAATCTCCCGACGCTAGACCGGTGCCCGCTCTTCAAGTGGGGGGGAGCGGGCACCACCCTAAACTTTCAGAACGACGGGAGCGCAAACCATGACCGCATACGCAACGGCCGCCGACTATGCCGCAGTTATGGGCGTACCCGACGACTACGACGACGCCGAGCGGTTGCGCATCAACGCCGGCTTGCTCAACGCTCAGGACGACATTAACGCCGCTATCCGGTATCAGCGATACGACGTCGACGACGAAGCCACCGCGACCGCGCTCACCCGTGCGACGTGCCAACAGTTCGAGCGTGCCGAAGAGACCGGCGACACCGGCACCGGCGCAGCTTCCCAGTTCTCGACTATGCGTTTCGGCGCCGTCACTCTTTCCCGCGGTGACTCGACGACGGCCGTTTCCGACTCGAAGCGCGTCGCATACTCTCCCCGTGCTCTTGCGACTCTCGCGGCCGCTGGTCTGCAGTCGGGGATTGTGGGGCACCGTTGAGACTCCCCGCGATCATTCTCGAATCGACCGTGACCGTTGCCCGCTTTGAGGGAGCCAACGCCCGCGGCGAAACATTCGCGACGCCGGCGCCGGTTCGGATGCACGTCGAAGAGAAAGCAAGCCTCCGCATTGATCGCCGAGCCGCGAGCGAAACGGCCGGCACGGAGATAACCACGAGTGTGTTCATGCTTGCTCAGCTAGACCGCACGCTCACGCCGGGGACTCGAATCGTTACCGAGCGCGGCGAAGTGTCGATCGTTGACGTGTCGCACTTGTCGCACCCGTCGGCACCGTCGCACTCTGAACTCTGGTGCGCGTAATGGCTTCCGGCTACCGGGCACAAACCGGGTTTACATGGAACGGGCCGAAGCTGATCGGCGCTTCAAAGGTCGGCGGCGCTAACGGCGTGAACATGGCAATTGAACGGCTTCGCGGTCACTCCGTTGAGAAAGCCCCCGTCGATCAGGGCGACTTGCGGGGCGAAGCGGCCGTTGTTCCGGCGACACCGAACGCCGGCACCCCGACGGCCATCCTTGTGTTCGACGCACCCTACGCGGCGAAACAGCACGAAGACGAGACCCTCCAACACACGGCCGGCGCGAACGGTGAACCCGCGGGCGAGGCCCGGTACGTCGCGAGCAACTACGAAGACGCCGGCCGCCGCAACGAATACCGCGACCTGATCGGGAAAGGAATCATCGATGCCGTCTATAACGCCTAACAGCATGGAAGCGGGGCTCGCTCTTGGACTTGCGGAAGCGCTCGCCGAATGGGACATCGTTAGTTACTCGGATGCCGCAAAGTATGGAACCGACGACGTTCGCCCGCTTTACTTCGGGCCGAATGAGCCGGCGAACACTCCCGACGAACGGGTGCTGCTGACTGTGCGGCCGAGCGCGATCGTTCGCGGGCAGATCGCAGCGACTTCGGTCGGCATCAATTGGCGCGGTGGCGTTGGCGCCGACCCGCTCGACGGTCTCAACTTCACGGGGCTACTGTTCCGCCGGTTGCACCGTCTTAGCCACTACCAATTCGGAGCCGTGCGAGTCGGCGCCGTTTTGTTCAACTCAGCGGGCAACATTGGGAGCGACGCAAGCCGCCGACCCGGTGCGACCGCTAACTACACGTTCCGCGGGCTCTTGCCCAGTGTGAACCGATAAGCCCCAACCGGGGAAACCAACGAACAAAGGAAGTAAGAAATGCCTACAGCAGATTGGGACACTCTCGCCCCAACCGACGGCACCCCCGGAAACGCCTACGAACTCGGCGTTGACATCTGGATGGGTGCCGCTTGGGTCAACGTGCCGGATATTACGGCGCTAAACCCACAGCCACAGGCGAAGACTCGGAACCGTTCGAGCTACGCCACAAAGGGCCGCGCACGCCCCAACACTTACGCCCGCGACATGAACTTGGCGTTCAACGTTGAGATCGTTCGCGACGCGTCGGAACAGTACCAAGACGAGCTCGGGTACATGCTCACCAAGGCGCAACTGCTCAACGAAGACAACCAGATCCGTGTGCGCGTCTTCGACACGCTCGGCGCTGACTTCGCGTTCGAGGCTCTCTACACGATCGAATACAGCCGACCGAGCACGGGCGACGAAGACGCCGGCTGGTTCGCGTTCGCTCTCGCGAGTGTTGGCGGTGCGACGCTGATCACTAACCCGGTCAACGACGCGATCGTTCCCGGCGTTGTGTCGGTGACTCCGATCGGTGCGGCCGTTGGCGACGTTGTTCTGGTTCGCGGTCTTTCGTTCACCGGTGCGACCGCGCTCACGTTCGGCGGTGTCGCGGCTTTCAGCACGGCGACGGTTATCGACGACCGCAACATCAGCGTGGAGATTCCCGCGACTGTTAGCGGCTCGGCGCCCGTTGTTGTGACGACTCCGGACGGGGCTTCGGCCGCGTTCGCATACATGGCGGCGGTGTAATAGCAAATGATCACTGCACAACTACAGGGGCGCCGGCTTGCTTTGACCGTTCAGACCGAAGACGGGGAAGAGCCAATCGCGCCGTTCCTTATCTCGCCTATGAGCGCCAAAGCCGGCCGGGAGTTGTCGACCCGTTATCTGTTCGCCGTTGAGGGTCTTCCGATCGCCGAGGGCGCACAGAACGAAGACGTTATCAATTCGTTCGGCTTGGAGAACTACAAGCGAGCCGACGAGACTTTGAGCCAACATGAGGGCGAAATGCTCGCCCAGTGTGCCTATTTCTGGCAATCGGTCGGCGGTCTCGACGCGGTAAAAGCGTTGCTCGAGCTCGACGAAATGGGATCGCAAGGCGGCGAAGACGCACGAAAAAAAGCGCTAGCGGCGTTCCAGCTTCGTATGGTTCCCTTACTGTCGCAGATAAGGCACCGTTTGGAATCGGCACGGCAGACGATCGCGGAATCTTCCCCCGATACCGTTACCCGAAGTGGTTCCGAGACCAACGAGAGCAAGCCCGCCGCCGAGCCGAGCACCCCGACGAAGCCGAGCGACCTCCCGAACCCGGCGGAACCCTCACCCGAAACGACCGGCTAAAGATTGTGCTGGAGAGCATGAACGACACCGACGGCGGGTCTGTATGGCTCGACTTGGAACGCGTTTACTCTCTCCGGCTCGACGGGGAAGACTTGCCCGAAAAGATGACGTGGCAGTATCTGCTCGCCCGTTGTTTCTCACTGTTTGAACTCGAAACCCTCACACGAAAGGCGGCGACCCGTGTCGTTTGATCTTGGCGCACTTGTCACCCGTATGACCGTTGAGGGTCGCGGACAGTTTGAAAAGGACATCAACGCCGGCGGCGCCGCTTTGCAGGGTGCCGCCGGTAAGGGTGACGCACTCTCGAAGTCGCTCGGCGGAGCAAGCGCCGGCTCGCTAACGCTCGGCGCTAGTGTTGGCGCGGCCGGCCGGGAACTGCTCGCAATGGGCGACCGGGGACTCGCGGCAATGCGCACGATCGGCACGGGAATGACGATCGCCGGAATTGCGATCGCCGCCGTTGTCGGGCTCTCTGTCGCGAAGTATGCCGAATACGACGCGGCTCTCTCGAAATCTATCGCCGTCACCGGTGCCTACGGTGAAGAGCTCGACGCAATTCGCAAGCTCACTATCTCGCTAGGTGGCGAGACCGTATACACGGCCAAGGAAGCCGCCGACGGTGTGGCAGAGCTCGGCCGGGCGGGTGTCTCAACTGCTGACATTCTCGGCGGAGCTCTCGCGGGTTCTCTCAACTTGGCGGCCGCCGGTGAAATCGGAGTGGCCGACGCCGCGGCGATCACCGCGACCGCGCTAAACCTGTTCAAACTGAAAGGCTCGGAAGCGGGTCACGTTTCCGACTTGCTCGCCGCGGCCGCTGGTAAAGCACAAGGTGGAGTCGCCGAGCTCTCGCAAGGTCTAAAGCAATCGGGCCTCGTCGCATCCCAGATGGGTCTCAGCGTTGAAGAGACAACGGGAACGCTCGCCGCGTTCGCTTCCGCGGGTCTGATTGGCTCGGATGCCGGTACATCGTTCCGAACGATGCTGCTCAACTTGGCAACGCCGACGTCGCAACAGCGCGACCTTATGGCGGAGTTCAACATTCAGGCTTACGACGCACAGGGGAACTTCGTCGGTTTGACTTCACTCGCCGGGCAACTAAAAGCCGGCTTTGCTGATTCCACTCAGGCGCAACGAGACTACGCGCTCGGGATTATGTTCGGGTCGGATGCTATTCGAGCCGCGAACGTTCTTTACAACGAGGGCACCGAGGGCATTCAGGGTTGGATTGGCGCCGTTGACGAGGCCGGCTACGCCGCGAAGATCGCCGGCATAAACCAGAACAACCTACAGGGCGACCTCGAAAAGCTCGGCGGCGCGTTCGACTCGGCACTGATCAACACGGGCGCCGGAGCTAACGGCGTGCTTCGCGATCTGATTCAGTCAACGACCGAACTTGTGGATGGCTTCGCGGAACTCCCGTCGTGGATGCAACAGGTTGTCCTAGGCGGTGCCGCACTCACGGCCGGGCTCTTGATCACCGGCGGCGCGTTCACGGTCGGAATCACGAAAGCGATCGAGTTCCGCGCGGCGATGGCTATTCTCCGAACTGACATGCCGGCAACAGCGGCCGCACTCGGCAAGGTCGGCACATTCTTAGCCGGGCCTTGGGGAATCGCGATCGCGGCGGCCGTGCTCGGCGTGAACTTGCTCTCGAAGTATCTCGACAGTTTGCAAAGCACAACGACGGAAATCACGAACTCACTCACGACCGCGAAGACCGCGGCCGAGATATTCACCGTTGCACTACAGGGCAAAGATACGAAGTACTGGGCCGACACTTCCGACGCGTTGAAGAATCTCGACAAAGACCTACAGCTAGCCGGCGAAGAGGCCGACAACGTGTGGGCACGCTTCAACAACGACACCGCTCAGAACGCAACCATCGACGGACTTCGAGACATTGGGAAGCAACTCGGCGAACTGTCTACGAGCGACCTCCCCGCGGCGCAGCGCGCGTTCCGTTTGATCGCCGAAGAAACCGACATGACGGACGAGCGGTTAGGGCAACTGCTCGACACCATGCCGGAGTACCGCGACGCCCTTATCGAGCAAGCCACCGCACAGGGCATCAACGTGACGACCGGGAACGAACTGGTCGACGCTCAGCGAATGATAAAGCTCAGCATGGGCGACGCGGAAGAGGCCACGACAAGCGCGGCCGACGCCTATGTTGTCGCTTCCGACGAAGTGGGGGCGCTTCAAGATTCCCTCGACTCGCTCTTGGACACTCTGAACGAAGCCAACGGCGCGAATCAGGACGCGATAACCACGAACATTGCTTACAAAGACACCCTCGCGGAAATCGATCTAGCCGTTCAGAATGCCAAAGACAAGGTCGACGGCTACACGAACACGCTCGACACGAACAGCGAAGCCGGCCGAACGAACATGGGCATGCTTGTGCAACTCGCCGACGACGCGTGGACGGCCGCGGAAGCTCAACTAGCGGTCGACGGGAACACCCAGAACTTTCAGGCGTCGTTGGAAGCGTCACGGGATGCACTAATCAAACGGGCGCAAGACTTCGGGCTCAACGCCGACGAAGCCGCGAACCTTGCGGACAAGATTCTCAAGATTCCGAGTAAAGCGGAAACCGAAGCGATCGTGAACACGGTCGGCGCCAAGAATGCAATTAGTGATCTGCAGGGGCGGCTCGCGACGTTCATACGGTCGCGGTACGTCGTTGACGTTGGCGGCAACGTGCGCGGACTCACTGAACACGCATACGGCGGAATTGATTACGTTCGCCACATGGCCGACGGCGGCATTATGTCGAACGCGGGCCAGCAAGCGCAGATCCGTCGAGCCGGCGACCTCACCGTTTGGGCCGAGCAAGAGACCGGCGGGGAGGCATACGTTCCGTTTGCACTTGATCGCCGAGCCCGTTCGGAGTCCATTATGCAAACCGTTGCGGGCATATTCGGGGGAACTTACATACCGGCCGGAGCACGCACAATGGCGGTCGGCGGCATTGACGGCGGCGGCTCGACGGGCACCGGGAAGACGATCAACCTTGGAGGCATTCACATGCACAACCCGGTAAGTAAAGACCCGGTCGAAGACGCTCGCACGGCCGCGCAGTACGCCGAGGCGGTTCTCAATGTTTAGTCTGAACGGGGTCGCGCTCGACGACGAAACCCGCGGCTGGCTTGTCGGCGAAGAGTCTCAACCGTTGACGGTGACGGAACTCGAACTAACGAACATTGTCGCGGCCGGCCGGGACGGGTTCGTTCCGCTTCCCGCTCGGCGTGTAGCGGCGCCAACGTTCCCGCTAGTCATAGAGACACCCCGCGCGAATCTACAGGCGTTACGGGCGCTTATACGGCGGCCGGGTCTTATCCTCACCGACTCGAACTTCCCCGGTGCCGAAGCCGCGCTCGAACTGTTGACGCTCTCCCCGGTCGGCTACGGGCCCGAAGACGAGATTGTGGAACTAACCGCGTTGTTCCGTACCCCCGGCGTGTTTTGGCGCGATACAGCGGCAACGACGACCGCGGCGGCCGCTCTCAGTTCGGGTTCCGTCGCGGTGTCGGCGCTCGCTGGTCTATCCGCCCCCGTGCGGGACGCGGTGATTCGTGTCAAAGGTGGAGCCACGAACCTAGTCGCGACCGATTCGCAGGGCTCTTTCTTCGGATACACCGACGTGCTCGCCGCCGGCGAATGGCTTCGCTTCGACTCCGAGAGCGGCCGCGCATGGCTCACCGCCACCGACACTTGGACTGGTGGCACCGAAGTAACCGGGAAGATCAACACCGGGCCGGGCTCTTACTTTCTCGAACTCACTCCGGCATTCACCGACCCCGACACCCGCGCCGCCGTGCTCACGGTTACGAGTTCAGCGCGCACGGGCTCACCCACAATTGAAGTAAGGGGCCGCAATGCTTACGAGGTTTGATCTTCGCCTAGTTCGCTACGTTCCCGCCGGCGATCGTGTCGGCACGGTCACAACGGAAACGCTCGGCGCCACTATCCCGAACGGTTCGCCGTCGGTTTTGCGCGCTCAGGTTTCGCAAGCGATCTACGGCAAGTTGCCCACGATCGTTGAAGCCGCGCTCGAGTATTGGAACGACGCCGACGCCGCGTGGGTAGAGCCGCCCGATTGTCGCTTTCTGCTGAACACCGACAACGACGACGACACCGACCCCGCCGGCGCTCACTCTCTACAGGGTGCGCAACTTGTCCCGTGGAAGCTCGCGAAAGCGATCGTAGAAAACCCGCCCGATCTAGCCGACCTTGTGAACGGCCACCGCCCGTTCAACTCTTCGACGCCCGGCGCGATCTTCAAAACGATCATCGACGAAGAACAGGCGCTCGGTTGGGGCGTTGAACTCTCTTACGACTTCACGGCCACGCACGATTCCGCCGGCATCCCTTGGGCCGAACAACTCACTATTCAGTACGCCCCCGGAACTAGCGCGTGGGTTGTGCTCAGAAACTTGATCGATCAGGGTGTTGTCGAGTTCAGCACGGCCGGCCGCACGATTCACCTGTGGAACCCGGAGCACGGCACCGACCGGAGCACGGGCGACGCCCCGACCCGTGTCGGCCGGCTCGCGACAACAACCCCCGTAAAGCGATCGCTGGATGACTTGGCGACGGATGCCGTTCTCTTCGGTGAAGACGGGTTTACTCACTCAGTGACGAACGTCGGCGCCGTAACCGAGCTGGGAGCGTTGCGCGTCGCTATCCAACAGGGCGGAGTGAGCGACGAGGGCACCGCCGAGCTATTGGCACAACAGCGGCTAACGCTCGGCAAGGAAGTACGCCGGCAGATCACCGCGAGCGAACAGGCCGAGAACGCCGAGTCGTTGCCGTGGCGTCACTACTTCCCCGCCGATTGGGTTCTGCTTTGGCTCGCCGGCGATTGGGAGCGTGTGCGCGTTGCCGAACTGGTAGTTCTGAAAAACAACTCCGGCGCGATCACCGTCACCCCTGTTCTAAACGACCGTTTCTTGGACTTGCTCGCACGGGTCGCGAAGAGAACCTCGGGCATTGTCGGCGGCTCTTCCGCTTCGGGTTCCGGCGGGGTTCCATCGACCGAAGACCGTCGAGCGCCGAAAGCGCCGGCCGGGTTGGTTGTGGGTTCGGCGGGGTACTGGTCAGATGGCGGGATTCCGCTCGCACAGATCGGCGCGACGTGGACGGAAGTTACACAAGGAACGAACGACGTCGCGATTGACGTTGCGGCGTATGAACTTTGGGGACGCCCCAACGACGGCGCCACCGAGTCGAACGCACTCACAACGACGACGACGAACGCGGCGAGCGCTTCCCCGTTCAACCCGCTAACGGCTTGGCTTATCAAAGTGCGAGCGCAATCGAAGAACGGCGTGTGGGGTGCGTTCAGCGCGGAAGTTGCGGTCACTATGGCGCAGCCAACGTTCGCGCTCGAAGCACCGACCCGACCAACAGGAACATCAAACAACGGGGTTGTTGAGCTCAGGTGGCCGGGAACGTTCGACACCGACCCGGTGACGTTCCCGCCGGCACACTTCCAACAGATCAACGCCTACATGAGCACGGCCGAAGACGGAGAGTACTCACTGGTCGGGACTCTGTTCAAAGGTTCCGAGCGAATGAGTTTGATCGGGCTCGGCGTCGGTTCGGTCTGGTGGTTTCGGCTCTCTGCAATCGACCGGCTCGGCCGCGAGTCGGCTCTCTCGGAAGCGACCGAAGTCGAAGTCGTCGGCATTGACGGCGCCGACCTTATCGCGAACACGGTCACGGCGAACACGATCACGGCCGGCGCTATCGAAGTGCGGCATATTGCGGCCGGCGTCGGTGGAGCCCTAGACATTAGCGCCAACGAATCGATCAGCCTTGTCGTTGGCGAGATAGCGGAAGTTGCGAGCGATCTAGGCGACACAACGTCGGAACTCGCCGACTTGCGTCAACGGTACGACTTCACGCCCGACGAACTCCGAATCAGTCAGCCGGGCTCGCCCCTTGCTTTCGCGATCGACAACGAAAGCATCGAAGCCCGCGACGGTCTGACAGTTCTCGCCCGGTGGCAAGGTGGCGTCATGTACGCCGAACAGTTCGTCGGCGAACAGGTAGTTCTAGGAGCTCACAAGTTTGAGGCGGCACCCGCCGGAGTGAAAGGCACAGTTATGAGGGCTCTCAACTAATGGCTACATATTTTGCGGCGCTTGGCTCGAAGTACCGCCTCGAGCTTTACGCGGACGAAGATACGGGAAGTATCAGCATTCCCGGCAACACGTCGGAAGTCGACGGGGCGCTTTACATTCGCAAGCTCTCCGGTTCGGGTTATTGGACTTACTCGAACGATTCGTTCTCTGGTAACACGGGCGGCGCTTTCTCCGGTGTTTTCACCTACGACTTTCGGTCTTACTCGCTGCTGCTCTTGTGGTCTGGCACGTTCGTAGTCGGTCACAATGCCGACGGCTCGAAGACGCTCAGCGTTTCGGGAACGTTCAACGACGTTTTGGGGCAACTCGGCGCCGGCACCGCGGCGGGTTCGCTCACTCTCTCAACGATTCCGCGAGCTTCCAACGTCACGTTCGCGGTTGCGGGTTCAACGGTCACAAGCGCCGACGCCGGCGTGGAGGTCACTCTCAACACGAACCGAGCCTCGAGCGGCTTCACGCATGAAATGAGTTACGCATTCGGCGGGCTCACCGCTCAGCCGATCGCGTCGGGCGTTGGCGCTTCGACGGCGTTCACGTTCCCGCTTGCGTTGCTGAACGAAATGCCGAACGCGACCTCGGGGCCGCTTACGGTGACAACGAAGACGTACAACGGTGCGACGCTGATCGGCACGACAACGAAAGTGCTCACGCTCGGAGTCCCCGCCGGCGCCGCTTTCGAGCCCGACTTCGGCACGATCACACACGCGGAAACCGTGACCGCCGTCGGCACCGCAATTGGGGGTTATGTTCAGGGCTTCACGAAACTAGCGCTGGCCATTACGTCGGCGACCGCCCCGTACTCGGCAACGGTCGCTAGTTACAAGATCACGGTGGGCGCGCAGACAATCAACGCACAGGCCGGAACAACACCCGACCCGATCGGCGTGAGCGGTTCCGTTGCTCTTGTGGGAACCGTGACCGACTCCCGCGGCCGCACGCACTCCGAGACTGTAACCGTGACCGTGCTCGCGTATTCGCTTCCGGCTATGTCTGCAGCACAGTTCCGGCGCTCTCTCTCCGGTGGAACCGTTGACGAGAACGGCACCTACATTCGTGCCGATCTAACCGCGGCCGCGCAATCTCTCACGGTTGCGGCCGTGGAAAAGAACGCGCTAACGATCAACGCTTTCACCCGGGTTCGGGGAACAACGGACTGGGGCACGGCGGTACATACCGAGACCCCCGGCGCGATCGCTTACGCGAACCACTTCGAGTTCGGTGTCTATAGCGTCGGAACGTCTTACGACTTGCAGTTGATTCTTTCCGACGTGCTCGGCGGCGTGCTTTACATCAATGCCACGATCACAACCGCCGGCGTGTTTATCCACTTCGCCGGAGCCGGGCAAGGAATGGCCGTCGGCAAGTATTGGGAGCAAGGCTCGATCGATGCCAAGGGGCAGATATACCAGAACGACGGGAAAGCCGTCGCGGACTCGGCCACGCTCGCGTTGCTGATTCCGTCGGGTTCGACGATGGACTTCGCCGGAGCCGTAGAGCCCGCCGGTTGGTTGTTTTGTGACGGGCGTTCGTTGCTTCGTTCGGCGTATCCGGCACTGTTCGCGGCGCTCGGAACTGCTCACGGCGCGGCCGACGTTAGTCACTTCAACATTCCGAACAAACGCGGCCGGGTCTCCGTCGGGTTCGACTCAACTCAGACCGAGTTCGACACGCTCGGCGAAACCGGCGGCGCTAAGGCGCACACCCACTCATTGACGCAAGCGGTCGCTGCCGTGTGGGTTGGTTTTTGGAAGAGTCGCGGCGGAACTGTCCCGGTATGGACGGCAACCAACAGCGGCGGAATTACTGCTCCCGGCGGTTCGTCATCCACGGCAACCGCCGGCGCATCGATTGAGGGTTTGACCGATTCGACCTCGAATCTTCCGCCGTACATCGTTCTAAACAGCATCATCAAAATCTAGGGGGAATCATGGCAGACACAACAGCGCAACACATGGCCGCACGCGACGACGAAGACCTCACCGCGCGGCTTGTCGCAGCGGCCGAGCAAGCGCACATCCCGAACCCGGCGAGCTTCGTCGAGTCGAACGTGGGGCGGTTGGTCTCGACAGAAATCAGCGCGGGGACGACACTCACGTCGGTTCACGCTTACGCCGCGGGGCAGTATCAAATCGCGGTCGACGCACTTCCGCCCCGGCCGGGAATGAACCCGGCGGCGGTTACAGATTCCCAACTCGCGGCTGCAGTTCTAGCCGTGTGGGAACCCACCGCAGAACCCACCGCATAACAGAAAGAGGAAACCCAGCATGTCTACAAAACCAAACGACGCCCCGGAATCCGTGCCCGAAGTTGGCGCGTTCTATGACCCGGAAATTGACGGCGAGTACACCCCGAACGGTGGCGACAAGTGAGCACCGTCGCGGAGCTTCGCGAGTTCTTTCAGAAATACAACCCGTCCGGCGGCGGTGTTGAAGAGTGGAACATGTGGTGCCAAGCGGCCGTCGCTCGCGTTTCGGTTGTCTCCGGCGGTTGGCTTCGCACCTACGGAACCGCGCGCGCTGCTCGACTCGCTTCCGGTTGGCTCAACCCCGATCTGGGAACGGCGCCCGTCGGCGCGATCGGGTACTGGTTGTGGGGCACCGACGATCACGTCGCGATCTATGAGGGCGGCGGGGTTTGGATTATGGGCTCACGGCATATCTCCGATCACTTCGGCGGGGTCTCCCGCAACATTGGCCGGGTCTCACATGCCGACTTTCAGGCACGCGCGAAACTTCAGTTCCTAGGTTGGTCGGCGACGAACGGCGGGAACGTTGTGAAGATCAACGCGCCGGGCCCGACTCGCACACAACGACAAGTCAGCGGAGACTCAGCGGTCAACGTGCGGGTCTCACCGAACGCGGCCGCGAAGCTTCACACGGTATTAGCGCCGGCGCAGATTGTCGAAATATCGGGATTCGTCACCGACGGTTCTCTCAACAACGGAACGCGCGTCTGGTATGAAATCGCGGCAACCGGCGGCTGGGCTAATGCCGGCGGATTCACCGAGATTCACGGGCACGACATAAAGGACAAGACGGTGGCGCCGGCACCTGTTCCGACGCCAACGCCAACACCGACGCCAACACCGACGCCGGAACCGGAACCGGAACCCCCGGTCGTCGTTGAGCCGGAGCCGGAGCCGGAGCCGACGCCCGTCGAGCCCGAACCGACGCCCGACCCGATCGAGCCGGAGCCCGTCGAACCGGCCGAGCCCGTCGAACCGGAGCCAACACCGAAACCGGAGATCCCCGCGCCGAAGCCCGCGCCGAATTGGGGGGCCGCTATCGTGGCATTGTTCGCCGCACTCGCGAAAATCATCAACAAAATAACCGGACGAAAGGACACCGAATGACACCCGCAAAAGCAACCGCCGATCAACTGGTGATTGTCCCCGCCGCTCTCACCGCGAGCGGCATCCAAAACGACGGGGTGCCGACTCAGGTCGCGAACCCTAAGCGCACAAGTTGGCGCACGTTCGTACAATCCGCAATCCCGTGGTTGCTCGGAATCAACGTCGCGGTTCCGATCGTGTACGCATTTCTGATTAGTCCCGACGTGGCGCCAAGCTTGGAAACGCTGCTCGGGCCCGTTTACGCGTGGCTGGTGATTGGCTTCAACGCGGCCGCCGTTGTGCTCTCTCTTGGCGCGAAACTGCTCGCGCAGATTATGGCGCAACCCGCCGTCAATGCGTTGATTAGCAACACGCCGTGGCTTTCATGGCTCGCACCGATCAAACCGGCCGGCGAATAAACTAAGCACGGCCGCGAGCCCCGCCCC